>Ga0209571_1000059_pt1 | contig 284826 bp, 263 predicted proteins | sample EBPBio102011_DNA_FD_185866 | JGI IMG/M metagenome (GOLD analysis project Ga0209571, IMG submission 185866) | Wastewater treatment Type I Accumulibacter community from EBPR Bioreactor in Madison, WI, USA - Reactor 1_1/10/2011_ DNA (SPAdes)... | ecosystem: Engineered > Bioreactor > EBPR >... | reverse complement strand
GCGTCGGCGCGAAACGCGGGCTTCGACGACGTCACCGTCGCGGCAAACCTGTCGGTCAATGACTTCCAGAAGGCGATGCGCGATTTCCGGATCAAGGCCGACGGCGCCGAGGTTGCGATGGTCTATTACGCCGGCCACGGAATCGAGGCGCAGGGGAAGAACTGGCTGATCCCGACCGACGCGCAGCTGAAATCCGATCTCGACCTACCGTATGAGGCGATCAACCTCGACCGGATGATGGAGGCGGTGTCGGGTGCGCAGATTCGCATGGTGATCCTCGATTCGTGCCGCAACAACCCGTTCGGTCGGTCGTGGCGGTCGGGGACGCGCGCAGTGCAGAACGGGCTGGCAGGCATCGAAGCCGACGACGTTCTCGTCATCTTCGCGGCGGCGCCGGGACAGACCGCCGCCGACGGAACCGGCGCCAACTCGCCTTTCGCGGCCTCGCTCGCCAAGCGGTTGCCGCAACCCGACCTGCCCGTCCAGCTTTTGGGCGGGGCGATCCGCGACGATGTGCTGGCGGCGACCGGCGGACAGCAGCGCCCCTTCGTCAGCGCCAGCATTACCGGCACGCCGGTCTATCTGGTGCCGCGTGCCGGTCAGACCGGAACGGGCAATCGCGCCGCGCTGGAGGAACTGATGTGGAAGGGCGCGGTGGCCGAGAACAGCGTCAGCGCGTTCAAGGCCTATCTGGCCGAATTCCCGTCGGGCAAATATGCGGCGCAGGCGGGCGACGGCGTCACGCGGCTGGGCAAGAATCCCAAGGCCGCACCGGTGGCGACGAAGTCGGCGGTGATGGCCGCCGCGCCCACAGCCCGCAAATATACGCTGTCCAACGTCCGGGTCGAAGCGGTGAAGCTGACCGGGCGGCTGGGCCTGGGTCTGCCCGACCAGCTGTTCCTGCGTTTCAACACCGGCGAGCGTTTTCCCGAGGGGGCGCGGGAAATCTTTTCGATCAAGCGCGGCGAAAGCTGGGTGGTCGACCGGCATTTTTCCTTCGAGCAGCCGGTGAGTTTCCAGCTTCGTGAATTCGACGATATCGGCGGCAGCGACAATATCGGAACCGTCGATATCGGCGATACGCCCGGCACCTTTACCAAGACGCTGAACGGAGATGCGAGCGACTATCGGGTGACCTATACGCTGACGGTCGGCTGATCAGGCCTTTTCCCCGACCTCGACCAGGCCATGCCCGACGCTGACGCGCTCGTCGAAGACGAAGCAGCTGCCGTGCCAGCGGCTGTCGTCCTGGCCCACCTGTTCGAGATAGGCGAGGATGCCGCCCTTCAGGTGCACCACGTCCTCGACGCCTTCGCTGCGCAGGAAGGCGGTCGATTTTTCGCAGCGGATGCCGCCGGTGCAGAACATGGCGATGCGCTTGCCTGCAAATTCGGCGGCGTGGTCGCGCCACCAGCCGGGGAAGTCTCCAAAGCTTTCCGTCCGCGGATTCAGCGCCCCGTCGAAACTGCCATATCCGACCTCGAAATCGTTGCGCGTGTCGATCAGCACCGTGTCGGGATCGTCGACCAGCGCGTTCCAGTCGGCGGGGTCGATATAGGGCGCCGCATCGCGCGCCGGGTCGATGCCCGGCACCTTCATGGTCACGATTTCCTTTTTCAACCGCACCTTGAGTCGCTGAAACGGCATGGCGGCCGCGGTCGAATATTTGACGTCGAGTTCGGCGCAGCCGGGAAGCGCGCGGATATGGGCGATCACCGCGGCGATGCCATCCTGCGTACCGGCGATCGTACCGTTCACGCCCTCGCGCGCCAGCAACAGCGTACCCCGAACCCCCTGCGCCGCGCACAGATCGAGCAGCGGCTGGCGCAGCGGCGCGGGATCGTCGAAGGGCGCGAAGCGATAGAGGGCGGCAACCTGGAACATGGCGAGGGGCATGTAGGCGCGATTGCGCCTCAGCGAAAGGGATCGTGCCGCGCGGTCGCATAATGCGCCATCGCCATCGTCGTCCATTGCGCGTTGACCCGGATGCAGGTGGGAAAAACGCTGGCGTCGGTAACGAGGACATTGGTCGTGCCGTGGACCCGGCAATCGGGATCGACGACGCCATATTGCGGATCTTCGTTGATCGCATTGCCGCCATGCGGATGGCTGCTCGACAGGGTCACGTCGTCGGCCTCCTCTATGGCGTCGCGGAAGAAGGCGTCGACGTCCATGTCGGGAGTGATCGTCTGTCCCCGCGTGAGCGCCGGATAGCATTCGAGCGCGCCCGCAGCGAAATGCACCTTGGTCAGCGTCGCCATCGCGCGGCGTAGCAGCGGCAGGTCGTCGGTGGCGTCGAGCCTGAATTCGAGCTTGCCATCCTTTACCCGCCCGCGCCGGTCGGCCGGAAACAGGATGCCCGCCGAGTGGACGCGGCCGAAATTCCGCATGCGCGCAGCATGATCGCTGAACCAGCCGGGCATCAGCGACGCCATCGCCATCGGCGGCTGAAAATGGCTTTCCAGCAGGAAGTCGCCGCAGTCGACATAGCTGGCCATCTGATCCTCGTCCCACGCATTGCCGCCGACGCCCTGCGGCATCAGCGCGACGACGGGCGACGCGATGTTCAGCGACACCTGATAGCCGGTGCCATCGATATCGCTGCGCGACAGCAGCTTGGACGAGGCGATCGTCCCACCCGCGACGATCACGCCGACGCGCGCGCGGACCAGCGTCTTCGATCCATCGGGCAGGACCAGCTTCACCGCCTCCGCCTCGCGCCGTCCGTCGATCGCGGTTTGCCAGACGATGCGCTCGGCCTTGGTGCCGGGCAGGATGCGCGCGCCGAAATCGCGGCACGCGTCGGGCAGATAGGTCTGCGCCATTCCCATTCGCCGGCCATAGGCGCAACCCGCGTTGCAATAGCCGCAATAGGCGCAGGCATTGACGGTGTTCGGCGGGCCGAAATTCTTTGCGAACCAGTCGGCGATCGCGCGCCCGTCCTTCGGATCGGTCGAGGTCGCCGCATAGGCGTGCCAGCCGTTGATCAGGTGCGGCCCGTTGTGGCGACCGCTACGCGGCTCGATCCGATCGATACCGAGCCGGTCGCGAATGGCGTCATAGCTCTTGTGGAAATCAGCGGCGTCGATCGGCGCGCCGATGCCGTTCCACTTTGCCAGCACGTCGACCGCATCGGGATGCGTCCGGCCCTCCTCGTTGACGCGCAGGCAGATGCCGTTGTTGATCGTCGACGAGCCGCCGACGCAGCGGCCCTGGAACACGACGAAATCGCGATTGGTCGAGGTCTGCAACGCGCCATGCTTGAAAAGCTGCGCCACCATGTCGAGTTCGTGATGATTGATTTTCGGCGAGGGGTAGAAAGGGCCAGCCTCGACAATCAGAACCTTATAGCCCCGCGCCGCGACATGATAGGCGGCAACCGCGCCGCCAGCGCCCGATCCGATGACGACCACGTCATATTCGTCGCCGAGCGTCGCCGCGTCCAGGATATGCGCCGGATCGATCTCTCGCCCATCGACGCGGGTCAGCGGCATCTCGCCGGGCCCGCGCGTGCGATGCCGGGGCAGCGTGAAACCGATCTGGCGATGCACCGGGTTCGCGGCATTGGCGTCCTGGTCGCCGGGTTCGAGCCCGGGCTGCCAATGCCCGTAATAGCAGCCGTAGATGACGCCGCGCAGCCGCGCCATGTCCTGGAACAGGTCGATCTGGCTGTTCTGCAGCCGCCGCTCGATCCGCTCGGCGCGCGTCGCGACATCCGTCGCGGCGAACATGGGGCCCAGCATGACCTCGGTCGCGGTCAGCGACAGGCGGATCTCGTCCAGCTTGGTCCCGCCGACCTTGGCGAAAAGATCGACGACGTTGGCGACGACCTGGTCGGGCGTGATCGCCATCGGCGCGCCATGGAACAGCGCCTCGGTCAGCGCCTTCAGAAATTTGAGCTGCCCGAAATTGAACGGCGCGGCCATCGCCCTTCCCCCCTTTTTGCTTCCCGCCGCAAAAAGGGCGGAAATCTGCGCAACTTCACTCGCAAAACGACTTTTTGTCGGCTTCGACCCGCGCTCGGGCGTATCACTAAAGCGACAAAAGCGACGCATAAACGGTTCGAAAATGTCGCTTTTATCGCTTTAAGCAAATCGCCGGATTTGGCCCCTTCGTACCGGTCGCAAGCTTTTGGCGAAGGGGTAGCGTGTCCGGATTTTGTAGAACAGCGGATATTTTTCTGCCCATCCGATCGATGCGAGCCCCGACTTGCGCCGGGGATCACATGGATTGCGTCTGGTCAGCGCTTCCTGCGCCGCGCGAACCAGCCGGCCGATTGGATGACGACGCAGGCAGCGGCGCTTGCGATCATCATCATTCCCGCGACCAGGCCGATCGGGTAGAAATATTCCGCATGGCCTTGCGTGATCGCCCCCACGGCAAGCGACAGCAACCACAGCGTCGCGGAAGCTGCCATCATCAGCCTGGCCAGTACGAGCAATCCGATGACGGCTCTCCCTATCCTGTCCGGCGACGGCGCTAGCAGGGATATTTGCCGAACAACGCGTTGCGGATCGAGCTGACGGCGGAGAATTTGAGGCCGCTCGTCTTGCCGCGCCAATAGTCGAGGACGATCGCGCGAACCTCGCCCGCGGTGATCTTGGCCGGCAGGCAGATATTCCCCTCCGCCATCTTTGTATCACCATAGAGCTTGATCATGTCGTGCGCCGCCATGATGAAATAGTCGCAGGTGTCGAGGTCGGCCGCGGTCTTCGACGTGCACAGGTCATAGACCTGTTGCCCGGTCTTGAAGACACCGCTGGACGGCGTGCTATCCTGGGCCGCGGCAGGCATCGACGACGCGATCGCCAGCGCGGCGAGAGAAACTACAGCTTTGCGAAACATGACAAATCCCCCAGTTTGACCCCGAGGGACGTCATAATGCGCTTGCGTCACGAATGCCAGTTCAGGCGGCAGCCTTTTTCGCGAGCCGATATTTGTGAAGCAACGGCTCGGTATAGCCCGACGGCTGCGCCACGCCCTCAAAGATCAGCGCGCGCGCCGCCTGCCAGGCGGTGCCGTCCGGCGTCAGCTTTTCGTACAGCGGATCGCCGGCATTCTGCGCGTCGACCTTTGCCGCCATGCGCGTCAGCGCGGCGTCGACCTGCGCCTCGGTACAGACGCCGTGGAGCAACCAGTTCGCGAGCGCCTGGCTGGAGATGCGTAGCGTCGCGCGATCTTCCATCAGGCCGACGTCGTCGATGTCGGGCACCTTCGAACAGCCGACACCCTGATCGATCCAGCGCACGACATAGCCGAGGATGCCCTGGCAATTATTGTCGAGTTCGCGCGCGATTTCCGCCTCGCTCCAGTTGCGGCCCGCCGCGACGGGGATGTTCAGCAGCCGGTCGAGCGACGGCACCGCCTCGCCCGCGATTTCCCGCTGCCGCGCGAAGACGTCGATCTGGTGATAGTGCAGCGCGTGCAGCGTCGCGGCGGTCGGCGACGGCACCCAGGCGGTGTTGGCGCCGCTTTTGGGATGGCCGATCTTCGCCTCGAGCATGCCGCGCATCAGGTCGGGCATAGCCCACATGCCCTTGCCGATCTGCGCCTTGCCGCTGAGGCCGCAGGCAAGCCCGATGCGGACGTTGCGGTCCTCATAGCTGGCGATCCAGTCGCTGGCCTTCATCTCGCCCTTCGGGATCATCGGACCCGCGCGCATCGACGTGTGAATCTCGTCGCCGGTTCGGTCGAGGAAGCCGGTGTTGATGAAGACGATGCGGTCCTTCACCGCGTGGATGCAGGCGGCAAGGTTCGCGCTGGTGCGGCGTTCCTCGTCCATCACGCCGACCTTCATCGTGTGCCGCGCAAGCCCCAGCATATCCTCGACCGCGTCGAACAGGCGGTCGGTGAAGCCGCATTCTTCCGGCCCGTGCTGCTTGGGCTTCACGATATAGATGCTGCCTGCGCGGCTGTTCCGGAGGCTGCCCAGCCCCTTCAGATCGTGGAGCGAGCAGAGGCTGGTGATCACCGCATCGCACAGCCCCTCGGGCGCTTCGGCGCCGTTCGGCAGCTTGATCATCGGCGTGGTCATCAGGTGGCCGACGTTGCGCACGAACATCACGCTGCGGCCCGCCAGGGTGAAGGCGGTGCCGTCGGGTGCGGTCCAGCCGCGGTCGGGCTCCATCGCACGCGTCACGGTCGCGCCGCCCTTGGCAAAGCTTTCGACCAGGTCGCCGCGCATCAGGCCGAGCCAGTTGGTGTAGCCGAGCGTCTTGTCCTCGCCATCGACCGCCGCGACCGAATCCTCGAGGTCGATGATCGTCGTCAGCGCGGCCTCGAGCAAGACGTCGGCGATACCCGCCGGGTCGGTTTTGCCGATCGCGCTGGCGGGGTCGATCACCAGTTCGATGTGCAGGCCATTATGCTTCAGCAGGATGCCGCCGGGCTTGCTGCCCGCCCATTGCGACGGATCGGCGAGCGAAAGCTGACCGCCCTGCCAGTCGGCCCAGCTACCTGAGGCCAGCGGCACCGCTTCGTCGAGAAAGGCCTTCGCGCGCGCGATCACCGCGGCGCCGCGATCGGGATCGTAACCGCCGGGCCTTGCCGGCGGCGCGTCGAGCGCGTCGGTGCCGTAGAAGGCGTCATAGAGGCTGCCCCAGCGGGCGTTGGCGGCGTTGAGCGCGAAGCGCGCATTCAGCGCGGGAACGACGAGCTGCGGCCCCGCCATCGTCGCAATCTCGGGATCGACATTCTGCGTGCCGACCTGAAAGGGTGCCGGTTCGGGCACGAGATAGCCGATCTCGCGCAGGAAGGCCTGATAGGCGGCGGCGTCGTGCGCCTGCCCTTCCCGGCCCTGGTGCCAGGCATCGATCCGAGCCTGCAAATCCTCTCGCTTGGTGAGCAACGCGGCATTTTCAGGGGCAAATTTACCGAGCAGCACGGCGAAATCGTTCCAGAATTCATCGGCTCCGATCCCGGTTCCGGGCAAGGCCTTGGCTTCGATGAAGGAAACGAGACGCGAATCGACGGACAGGCCGCTGCGATCGAGAAAATCAGTCATTCTGCACCCTTTGGTCAGCGCGATCGCGCCAGTGGACCCGGGGAGGAAAGGGCCGCCGCCCTATGGCCTGCCGTGGCGCGCTTGGCAATGGCTGCGGTGAGTCCGCCGTCAGGCGACCCCGCACACCGGCGCCGGCACCAAATCGCCGAGCGCGACACGAACCTGGTTCCGCCCGCCCGCCTTCGCACGGTAAAGCGCGGTGTCGGCGCGGTGCAGCAAGCCGGGCAAACTTTCGCGCTGCATCAATTGGGCCACGCCGAACGAGGCGCTGAAGTGACGATCGACGCCGAGGACCGGCAATTTCGCGGTCGCAAAGGCGGCGCGAACCGATTCGGCGTAGAGCCGCCCATCGGACAGCAGCGCCGCGGGCAGCAGGACGGCAAACTCTTCTCCGCCGACGCGGCCGACGATCGCGTCGGGAGGCGCGGCCTTGGACAGCATCGCGGCAAAATGCGCGATGACACCATCGCCCGCCGCGTGGCCGAAGCTGTCGTTGATCTGCTTGAAATGATCGAGATCGGCGGCGATCAGCACCATCTCCTCGTCGCCGCGCGCGAGCGCCTCATCGGCACGGCGTTCGAAACCGCGGCGGTTCAGGACGCCCGACAGCGGATCGGTTTCGGAGCGCGCGAGCATCTCGGCCGTCGTGTCGCGCATCGTCACCAGCAGCATCACGAGCCCGGTCGCCATCAGCACCACGACGCTGCCGCTCTGCGAGATCGCCGCATAGGTCGTCGCCATATAATCCTGTGGCGCGCGCGCCGTCCCCACAATCATGGCGAACAGCGGCTTGAGCATGTAGATCACCGCCGAAACGGCCTGCAGCGCTACGAGCAGCACATCGAGCGGCTGCCGCCGCCCCGAACGCCAGATCATGACGCCGAACAGCGTCTGTATGGCAACATAAGGCAATTGATAGATCACCAGCCGCGGTATCGAGCCATAGGTCATGCTGAAAATGACCGGCACCGACAGGAGCGTCGCAATCCAAATGGCCATCATGGCGGTCCACGGCGGCTCGACGCGATAATGGCGCGCACCGCCGATCAGCGAGAAGCTGAGCGCCGCCAGGAAGACGAGGAAAAGGGCAATGCCGATCGGCGCGGGATCGACCTGTTGCCGGAGCAGGAACTCCAGGACGAAATATATGATTGCCATGCCGCAGCCGAGCGTGAGCCACCACGCCCCCCGCGCCAGGCGGTTGGTTGCGGCGACCACGGCAAAGGCCACGGCAAAAATGCCGGCAACGGACATGTTTATGCCAAGCAAAAAGGCGGCAGTCATCGACCCACTCGTTGTAATTTCGGACAGCTAGCGGCGCGGCGACGAAGTTTCGGTTAATCCCCCGCATCCGAAATCGATTCGCACGCCCCATGCCGCACGCACGGCATGCAGATCAGTGACTTACCGTATCGTGGCGACAAAATGCCGGACCGGGGGGTGCCAAAGCGCCTCGCCGCTCGCTATAGCCGTGCGATGACAATGCTCACCGCGACCGAACAGGCGATGCTCGAACGCGCGGCCGACGCGCCGATGCTGGCTGAAGTCGAACGATGGGCGGCGACCAACAGCGGCACCGGCAACCTGGCCGGGCTGAAGATCGTTGCGGGCCAGCTTGCCGACGCATTCGCGGCGCTGCCCGGCGAGGTGCGGCTAGTCGCGCCCGATCCGGTCGAGAGCGTCGATACCGCCGGCAACGTGAAGACGACCCAGCGCGGCGACCATCTGCACCTCCGCGTCCGGCCCGACGCACCGGTGCAACTGCTGCTGACCGGCCATATGGACACGGTCTTCGCGCCCGATCACCCCTTTCAGTCGCTGCGCTGGCTGGAGGACGGTGTCCTGAACGGCCCCGGCACCGCCGACATGAAGGGCGGGATCGCGGTGATCCTCGCCGCACTGAACGCGATCGAAGCATCGTCGATCGCTCCGCGCGTCGGCTATGACGTGATGATCAACAGCGACGAGGAGACCGGCAGCCACGCCTCTGCCGCGCTGATCGCCGAGCTGGCGAGGGGCAAGACCGCCGCGCTTACCTATGAACCGGCGTTGCCTGACGGCACGCTGGCGGGCGCGCGTCCGGGAAGCGGCAATTTCTCGATCCTGATCCACGGTCGTTCGGCGCACGCCGGACGCAACCCCGAGGAGGGCCGCAACGCCCTGATCGCAGCCGCCGACCTCGCGTTGCGGCTGAATGCGCTGAAATCGGCGGAGCTGAAGGTCAATCCGGCGAAGATCGATGGCGGCGGTCCGAACAATGTCGTTCCCGACCAGGCCATTCTGCGCGTCAACATGCGCCCGTCGACACCCGATGCGATGGCGGCGGCCGAGGCAGCGCTGCGCGACGCGATCGCGGCCATCTCTCGCGACCATGACGTGCATTGCCACCTTTACGGCAATTTCAACCGGCCGCCGAAGCCGCTCGACCCGGCAGCGACGCGGCTGTTCGAACTGGTGCGCAGCTGCGGCAGCGCGCTGGGCCTGACGATCGGCTGGAACGCGACCGGCGGCGTCTGCGACGGCAATAATATCGCCGCGTGCGGCGTGCCTGTCGTCGATACGATGGGCCCGCGCGGCGGCGCGATCCATTCGTCGGACGAATTTCTGATCGTCGACAGCCTGGCCGAACGGGCCCGACTGTCGGCACTAACCATGACAAGAATAGCGGAACGGGGGACGGTGTGAATTATGTGATCCGGGCAGCCAAGCCGGGCGACCTGCAGAGCATTTACGAGATGGCGAAGCTGACCGGTGGCGGCTTCACCAACCTGCCCCCCGACAAGAAGGCGCTGCGCGCCAAGCTGGAGCGTGCCGACGCGGGCTTCCAGTCGGAGAAGGAATATCCGGCCGACGAGCTGTATCTGATGGTCCTGGAAGACCTGGACAGCGGCGAAGTGCGCGGAACATGCCAGATCTTTGGGCAGGTCGGCCAACGCTGGCCCTTTTATTCCTATCGCATCGGCACCGACAGCAAGCATAGCGAGCAGCTTGGCCGCACCTTTCATGCGCAGGTGCTGATGCTGAGCAACGACCTGAACGGTGCGAGCGAGGTTGGGGGGCTGTTCCTGCACCCCGCGGCGCGCGCCGGTGGACTGGGACTGCTGCTTGCGCGTTCGCGCTACCTGTTCATCGCGCGGCACCGGGCGCGCTTCGGCGACCGCATCCTTGCCGAACTGCGCGGAGTGATCGACGAGGCGGGCGGATCGCCCTTCTGGGACGGCGTCGCGGGCAAATTCTTCGGGATGAATTTCCAGGAAGCCGACCAGTTCAACGCCGTCCACGGCAACCAGTTCATCGCCGACCTGATGCCCAAGCACCCGGTCTATATCGCGATGCTGAGCGATCATGCACGCGGCGTGATCGGCGTCCCCCACCCGACCGGCCGCGCCGCGATGCGGATGCTGGAGAATGAAGGCTTCGCGTTCGAAAATTATGTCGACATCTTCGACGGCGGGCCGACCATGACCGCGCGCACCGACCAGGTGGCGAGCGTCCGCGACGCCAAACATGTCGAGGTGACGGGCGTCGGCGACGGCGGCGAAGAGGCGCTGATCGCGACCGGCCGGCTCGGCGATTTTCGCTGCTGCTTTGGCCGCGTCGGTGCCGATGGGACGATCGATGCCGACGCCGCGCGCATATTGGGCGTCGGCGCGGGCGACCAGATCAGCTGGATCGGGCGCTGAACCATGATCACCGAAATCAACTTCGACGGGATCATCGGCCCCAGCCACAATTATGCGGGGCTAAGCCGCGGCAACATCGCGTCGGCGAACAATGCCGGCGACGTGTCGCAGCCGCGCGCTGCCGCGTTGCAGGGCATCGAGAAGATGCGCCACAATATCGCGCTCGGCCTGCCGCAGGGCTTCTTCATGCCGCTCGACCGCCCCGATGCGCCCTGGCTGGAGACGCTGGGCACGTCGTTGGAGACGGCCGAAACGCACCTGCGCGCGCAGGCCTGGTCGGCATCCTCGATGTGGGCCGCCAATGCCGCAACCGTGTCGCCCGCGCCCGACAGCGCCGATGGCAAGTGCCATTTGACGGTCGCGAACCTGGTCACCATGCCGCATCGCAGCCATGAATGGCCCGGAACGCTCGCACAGCTTCGGCTGGCATTCGCCGACCCGGCCTTCGTCGTGCATGGCCCCGTCCCCGCCCCGTTCGGAGACGAAGGTGCGGCGAACCATATGCGGCTGTGCGCCGGGCACGGATCGCCCGGCGTCGAAATCTTTGTCTATGGCGTCGGCGGCGGCCGGTTCCCGGCGCGCCAGCACCTGGACGCATCGAAGGCGATTGCGCGCAAGCACCGGCTCGACCCGGCGCGCACGCTCTTCATCCGTCAGTCGGATACCGCGATCCAGGGCGGTGCCTTTCACAACGACGTCGTCGCGGTCGCAAACGAGCGCGTGCTGTTCACGCACGAGACCGCATTCGAGGATCGCGAAGGCGCGCATGCGCAGATTCGCGCTGCTTTTCCCGAGGTTGAGATCGTCGAGGTGCCGGCAAGCGCAGTGACGTTGCCCGAGGCGATCAAATCCTATCTGTTCAACGCCCAGCTTGTCAGCCTGCCCGACGGCGCCGGCATGGGCCTGGTGGTGCCGACCGAAGCGCGCGAGATGCCGTCGGTGTGGGCCTGGCTGGAGGATCATGTCGCGGGCAACGGGCCGATCCGCCGGCTGTTGCCGGTCGACGTCCGCCAGTCGATGGCGAACGGCGGGGGCCCCGCCTGTCTGCGGCTGCGCGTCGTCGCGGAACCCGGGACGGTCGATCCGCGTTTCATGGCCGATCCGGCGAAACTCGACCGGATTGCAGAGGTCGTCGCGGCGCATTGGCCCGAAGCGATCGCGCCCGGCGACCTCGTCTTGCCCGCGCTCGTCCGCGACGTTCAGCGGGCTCGCGCGGCGCTGCTCGACGCGCTGAATCTCTCCGAATTACTCTGACTCTTCCATCGCTTGTCGGATTAACTTACAGTTTACCATAAGCCCGTTGCGTCGAATCCACGATTTGCGCCACTGGCACGGCGCTTGCTTGGATTATGGTGATGCTGAAAAAGATCGGACGCCTGTTCGTCATCAAGACTCGCTTTGAAGCGTGTCTGATCATTTATGCGCTGGCCGTGGGGGCGATGGCGCGTGGCATGGCCTATATCGATCATTATCCAGGCATCGGCGGCAAGCTGTTGTTGCTGGCCTGTACCGGATCGGTCTTTCTGGCGGGCGCGAAGATTTTCGACTGCCTGCGTTATGAAAAGGCGGCGGAGGCAGCCAAGTCCCCTGCCTGACGCGGCGGACTTTCGTCCGTCACCAACCTGTGCCAAGGCTTGATGCATGAGCAGGATCAGCGGGCGTCCCGACATCAGCACCCAGCATGCCTATGGCCTGACGCTTCGCGTCGCGCGGTGGCGCGTGGGTGCGGGCGGCACGCCGCTTCTGTTCCTGAACGGCATCGGCGCCGATATTGCCGCGGCCGCCCCGTTGCTGGCGCAGCTTCACGGCCGCGAAGTCTGGACGCTCGACATGCCGGGCGTCGGCGGTTCGCCCGACGCGCTGCTGCCCTATGGCGCGCCGACGATGGCGGCCGTGGTGATGGAGATCGCCGAACGGTTCGGCCAAAAGCAGGTCGACGTCGCAGGCTTTAGCTGGGGCGGCGCGCTGGCGCAGCAGGTTGCCATCCAGTTTCCCGGACGCGTCCGGCGGCTGGTACTGATGGCAACGACGCCGACGGTCACCGCGCCGGGCATCGGCTGGGCGGCGCTGTTGGACGACGACATGCTGGCAAGCGGACTGAAGCTGCCGACCGCGACGCCGCTCGGCCTGGCCTATCAGACGATGGCGATGGCGGGCTGGACAAGCGTAGCCATGCTGCCGCAGCTCAAGACGATTCCCGTGCTGATCCTGATGGGCGAGCGCGATGGCGTCGTTCCCGCATGCCACGGACAGGCGATCGCCGACCTGATCGACGGCGCGGTGTTGGAGGTGGTGCCCGGATCGCACCTGTTTCCCTTCACCCATGCCGCCGACATCGCGGCGCGGATCAGTGCTTTTCTTGATCAGCCGGCGGAACAAGCCGCCGCGTAAGAAAGTCCGATATCGCCGCCGCGGTTTCGTCGGGCGCCTCCTCCATCGGCAGGTGACCGATGCCATCGAGCAGCACGACTTCGGACCCCGCAATTCGTTCGTTGAACGTCTGCGCCGCGGTCGGATTGATCAGCCGGTCCTTTTTCCCGAACAGGATCAACGTCGGCACCTTTATGTCACCGACGCGGTCGGCCATGGCCGGTTCGCGGTCCATCCGCGCACGCAGCACCGTTGCCTCGCGATTGCCGGGAAAGCGTAGCAATTCCCAATAGCGATCGATCATCGCATCATCGACGATGCCCTGTTTCTCGATCGAACCGCGCAGCGATTCCTCGACCAGCGAGCGCGGCGTGATCTGCGTCGCGAGCCAGCGCCCGAACGGATATTTCAGGATGCGAAAGCCGACGTTCGACGGCGGCGCCTTTTCCCCCTTGCGCAGCGGCATGCCCGACGCATCGATGAGCAGCAGCGCGTCGACATGCTCCGGTCGCGCGAGCGCATAGCGCCACGCGACCCAACCGCCCATCGAATTGCCGCCCAGGGTGAAATGATCGATCCCCAGCTTTGCCGCGACGACATCGACCGCATCGATCATGCCGTCGGCGCCATAGTCCCTGTCGGGTGTTGCGCCGGTCAGGCCGTGCCCCGGCAGGTCGAGGGTGACGATGCGATAGGTTCCGCCAAGCCGCTTAACCAGCGGCTCCCATGTTTGGAGGCAGGCGTTCGATCCGTGGAGGAGGACCACCACCGGGCCGTCGCGCCTGCCCTGATCGCGGTAATGGATGCGCTGGCCGGCAGGACCGGCGGCAAAGGTCGCGTCGGGTCCGCCATATTTGGCGATCATCTCGTCCCGGTCGGTATCGCCGGTGCGCAGCGCGAGGAAGGCAATGAGGATCGCAAGAAGCAGGCCAAGCGGGATCAAGACCCGCTTGCGCCGGAACATCGGCCGCCGCGGCGGCTGGGGTTCGAAATCATCCTCGTCGATCGCTTGCATCATGCCCCCTCAGAGCTTGCCGAGCCTAACCCCTAGGAGCGTTGCGTCAATGCACCCTATTGGTGGATCGGTCGGCGGAACGTCTCGGGCAGGAACAGCAGGCCGACTATGACGGTGATCACCGCGACGACGACCGGGTACCAGAGGCCGTAATATATATTGCCCGTCGCCGCGACCATGGCGAAGGCCGTCGTCGGCAGAAAACCGCCAAACCAGCCGTTGCCGATATGATAGGGCAGCGACATGGCGGTGTAGCGGATGCGGCTGGGAAACAGTTCGACCAGCAGCGCGGCGATCGGGCCGTAGACCATCGTCACCAGCAGCACGAGATAGAAGAGGATGGCGACGACCAGCGGCTTGTTCATCGCCGCAGGATCGGCCTTTGCGGGATAGCCCGCCTCGGCGGTAGCAGCGGCCAGTTCCTTGCGAAACGCCTCGGCAGCGCCCGCGCGATCTTCTTCGGCCAAACGCCAGGGATCGTGTGCGATCAGCACGCGCTTGCCGATCCAGACGTCGGTCGGCTGGCCCGTCATGCGCGGACGCGTCACGCTGGTATAGCTGACCCCCGCCTTTGCGAGCGCCGATTTGGCGATGTCACAGCCGGTGCTTTCGAATTTGTTCTTGCCGACCGGATCGAACTGAAAGGCGCAGGAGCCCGGATCGGCGGTGACCGTCACCGCCGCGGTCTGCTGCGCCGTTGCCATCGCGGGATTCGCCGCGCTGGTGAGCAACTGGAACGCCGGGAAATAAGTGAGCGCGGCGAGCGCGCAGCCCGCCAGGATGATCGGCTTGCGACCGATACGGTCGCTCAGCCAGCCAAAGAGGATGAAGAATGGTGTGCCGAGCGCGAGCGCGATGGCGATCAATATGTTCGCGGTCGCACCGTCGACCTTCAGCGTCTTTTCGAGGAAGAAGAGCGCATAGAATTGCCCCGAGTACCAGACCACCGCCTGTCCCGCGACCGCGCCGAACAGCGCGACGACAACCCATTTCAGGTTTGCCCAGCGACCGAAGGCTTCGGTAAGCGGGGCTTTCGAGGTCGTCCCCTCCTCCTTCATCTGCTTGAAGACCGGGCTTTCCTCGAGTTGCAGCCGAATCCACAACGACACGCCGAGCAGGACGATCGAGATCAGGAACGGGAGGCGCCAGGCCCAGGTGGTGAAGGCTTCTTCGCCAAGGACTGAGCGTGTCACGATGACGACGAGCAGCGCGGCGAACAGGCCGAGCGTCGCCGTCGTCTGGATGAAGCTGGTGAAAAGCCCGCGCTTTCCCTCGGGCGCATGCTCGGCGACATAGGTCGCGGCGCCGCCATATTCGCCCCCGAGCGCCAGCCCCTGAAGCAGGCGAAGCCCGACCAGCATCGCGGGCGCAGCGACGCCGATCGACGCATAGTTGGGCAGCACGCCGACGAGGAAGGTCGACAGGCCCATCAGGCCCATGGTGACGAGAAAGGTGTTCTTGCGCCCGACAAGGTCGCCGATGCGCCCGAAGAAGAGCGCGCCGAAGGGCCTTACCGCAAAACCCGCGGCAAAGGCCGCGAGCGCGAAGATGAAGCCGGTCGTCTCGTTGACGCCCGAAAAGAATTGCGCCGAGATGATCGTCGCAAGCAGGCCGTAAAGGTAGAAATCATACCATTCGAAGATCGTACCAAGCGACGAGGCAAGGATGACCTTGCGCTCGCTCTGCCTGCGGTCGGCCGGTATCGCCCCTGCCCCAATCCCTGCGCCGTCCGTCATCCGCTGCCCCTTCGTGCTTATCGAACGAAGGGTAGCGGATGGACGGTTGGGGTCAACCGACGCGCTTCACCGCGCCCTTGTGCGCGCCGACCTTGCCGCGATTCGGACGGAAGCGGCGCTTGCGCTGCGGCTGGCCGTCGGCGGCCGGGCCTTCACGGCGCGGACCACGCTCGCCGCGCGGCTGACCGCCGCCGCGGTTCGCATCGCCACGACCGGCCACCGCTTCCTCGCGCTGGCGCTGCGGATTGCGGCCCTTGCTGCCGGTGTCGCGCGGCGGCTGGACGGGCTTCGGCAGGTTACGCACCAGCTCGCTGAAATTCTCGGGCAGCGGCATCGGCTCTGACTTCGTCCGCGTCACGCGTTCGATGTCGCGCATATAGGGACGCTCGTCGGGCGCGATGAAGCTGATCGCCATGCCCTCCGCGCCGGCGCGCGCGGTGCGGCCGATGCGGTGGACATATTGTTCGGGCACGTTCGGAATCTCGAAGTTGATGACATGGCTGACGCCCGACACGTCGATCCCGCGCGCGGCGATATCGGTCGCGACGAGCAGCTTGATGTCGCCCGAGCGGAAGGCCTGCAACGCATGGGTGCGCTGCGCCTGGCTCTTGTTGCCGTGGATCGCCATCGCCTTGATCTTGGCGCCGGCGAGGTGGCGCACGACGCGATCGGCGCCATGCTTGGTGCGGGTGAAGATCAGCGCGCGATCGATATTCTCACGGTTCACGACAGCGGTCAGCAGCGCCTGCTTTTCCTTCTGTTCGACGAAGGTCGAGAACTGACGGATCTTTTCCGCGGTCGTCGCCTGCGGCGCGACCGACACCGTGACCGGATCGTTCAGGAACTGGTCGGCAAGGCCCGCGATTTCCTTTGGCATCGTCGCCGAGAAGAAAAGATTCTGGCGGCGCGACGGCAGCAGCTTGGCGATGCGGCGCAGCGAATGGATAAAGCCCATGTCCATCATCTGGTCGGCTTCATCGAGCACGAAAATCTCGACATCATCGAGGCGCAGCGCACGCTGTTCGATCAGGTCGAGCAGACGGCCCGGCGTGGCGACGAGGATGTCGACGCCCTGCGACAGGTCGCGGATCTGCTTGTTGATCGGCACGCCGCCGAACACGGTCGAGACCGACAGCTTGGTAAAGCGGCCATAGTCGCGGCAGCTCTGCGCGATCTGCGCCGCCAGTTCGCGCGTCGGCGACAGAACCAGCATGCGGCAGCTACGCGGGTTCGCGCGGTGCGGATAGGTCAGCAGGTGATGGATCGACGGCAGCGAAAAGGCCGCGGTCTTGCCGGTACCGGTCTGCGCGATGCCGCACAGGTCGCGGCCCTGTTTCAGGACCGGGATCGCCTGAAGCTGGATCGGGGTCGGCTGGGTATAATCCTTGGCGGCGAGGGCGCGATTGATATCGGCGTGCAGGCCAAAGTCATTGAAAGTCGTCATAATTTACTCACATAGGGCGACGCGCACAGCGTCCGTTCGCATCGAACGGACGGCGCACGGCCGCGGGTTCGAAACGACCCGCGTGAAAGGGTGCCTCTGGGGACAAAGCGCTGGTCCGGCTCGTCCCGCGCCTGTGTTGGGCGGGAAAATCACGCTGCCGGTGGTTGCGGCGGGTGGTCCCGCCATGCTGCGCTGCACAATATATGGCACAGCGCGCGCAATTTTGCAAGGTGGTTACGAATGTAAGTATCGCGCGGCTTGTCGGCAGCGCTTTCTTTCTGCATCAAAAGCGAAAGAGGGAGAGCATCATGGCCGAGAAGATCACCGTCATCGACGAGGGAACCACCTCGACCCGCACGATGCTTTTCGCGGTCGACGGCACTCCGCTCGGCAGCGCGCAGCGCGAATTCCGCCAGCATTATCCGGGACCGGGCCTCGTCGAGCATGACGCCGCCGAAATCTGGTCCGCGACGCTGGCCTGTACGCGCGAGATGATCGCGCAGGCGGGCGGCGCAAGCGCGGTCGCCGCGATCGGCATCACGAACCAACGCGAGACGGTCGTCTTCTGGGACCGCAGGACCGGCGAACCGCTCGCCCCCGCGATCGTCTGGCAGGACCGTCGCTCGGCCGCCGACTGCGCCGCGCTGAAGGATGCGGGGCATGAGGCGATGGCACAGGCCAAGACCGGCCTGCTGCTCGATCCCTATTTCTCCGGCACCAAGATCGGCTGGGCACTGAACCATTGGCCACAGCTCAAGGAAGCGGGCGAGCATCTGGCCGTCGGGACGATCGAATCCTATCTGGTCTATCGCCTGACGGGCGGCGTCCATATCACCGACGCCAGCAACGCGTCGCGCACGCTGTTGATGGACATCAACGGCCAAGGCGGCTGGGATGCCGAACTGTGCGACCTGCTGGGCGTGCCGATGCACCTGTTGCCCGAAATCACCGGTTGTACGACGACGGTCGGAACGACCGACCCCGCGCTGTTCGGCGGCGCGATCCCGATTTGCGGCATGGCGGGCGACCAGCAGGCCGCGACGATCGGCCAGGCCTGCCTGTCGCCGGGCCAGACCAAGGCCACCTTCGGCACCGGCGCCTTCATCCTGTCGGCAAGCGGGACCACACGGCCGCAATCGAACAACCGCCTGCTCGCCACGGTGCTGGTCCAGGAAGGCGATGTCCGGTCCTATGCACTCGAAGGATCGGTGTTCGTCGCGGGCAGCCTGATCAAATGGCTGCGCGACGGGCTGGGCCTGCTCGCCAGCGCGAGCGAGAGCGAGGGGCTCGCGCGTTCGGTCGCCGACAATGGCGGAGTCTATCTGGTCCCTGCCCTCGCCGGGCTCGGCGCGCCGCACTGGCGGCCCGACGCCCTGGCGGCGCTATCGGGGCTGAGTTTCGCGAGCGGCAAGGCGCATGTCGCGCGCGCCGCGCTGGAGGCGCAGGCCTATCAGGCGCACGACCTGAAATCGGCCTTCGCCGCCGACGGCGTCGACTGGGCCGAGGTGCGCATCGACGGCGGCATGGCCGCGAACGACTGGATGGCGCAGGATCTGGCCGACATGCTGAACATATCGGTCGAGCGGCCGGATTTCGTGGAGAGCACGGCGCTGGGCGCCGCGATGCTCGCCGCGACAGGCGCGGGGCTATATGCCGACCTTGCAAGCGCCGCCGCGGCGATGCGCGGCACCGCGACCCGCTTCACGCCCGCGCTCGATGCCGAGAAACGCAAAACGCGCCTTGCCGGCTGGCAAAGCGCGCTTGCAAAAGTCTTGAGCTGAAGCCGAAGCTTAACGCTTGAGGGTGAGACCACCGAAGCGCTTGTTGAACTTCGCAACCTGACCGCCCGCGTCGAGCATACGGCCCGTGCCGCCGGTCCATGCCGGGTGCGCGGTCGGATCGATTTCGAGCGTCATCACGTCGCCTTCCTTACCCCAGGTCGAGCGCGTCTGATATTCGGTGCCGTCGGTCATCTTGACCGTGATCATGTGGTAAGCGGGGTGAATGTCTTTTTTCATGTCTCTGGGCTCCTGCGCCACTGGTTTCCGACCAGCGGCTGAGTCGATGCTTCCCCGTCCGGGGCCGCGAAGCGGCGTCCCCTAACGGCGAATAGCGTAAAATGCAACACCCTCGCTCGTCATCCGGACTTGATCCGGAATCGATCGCGGCGCTGACGGAATGGACCCCGGATCGAATCCCGGGTGCCGAAAAGCGATATGGCTTATTCGCTCGGCGGGTCGGCGATCATCGCGGTGAACTGGCATTCGGTGGCCAGCTGGCCATCGAGCATCGCCCGTCCCTCGAACTTGCAGATATTCCGCTTCGCCTGAAGGATGTTCACGTGCAGGTCGAGCAGATGGCCGGGTTCCACGGGCTTGCGGAACTTGATGCCGTCGATGCTCATGAAATAGACGAGCTTGCCCGAACCCGCGAGGCCCATCGATTCGATCGCCAGCACGCCGCCGGCCTGCGCCAGCGCCTCGACGATGAGGACGCCGGGCATGATCGGCCGGCCGGGGAAATGGCCCTGAAAGAAGGGCTCGTTCATCGTCACCGCCTTGACCGCGTGGATCGAGGTGTCTTTCACCATCGATACCACCCGGTCGACGAGCAGCATCGGATAACGATGCGGCAACAGGCTGAGGACACGGCGGATATCCGCCGAGCCCATAGCTTCGCCCACGCTTTCCCCGTCCGCCATGATCTTTAGCGGGTGGTCGGCGGGGTGCCGGCCGGTGCCGGAGCGGCCGCGCCCGGCTGCGCCGCGCGGGCCGCTTCCATCAGCTGCTGGTTACGCTGCTGAACGAGCTGACCCGGCTGGTAACCGGCGGGCACCGCGATCGACACGTTGGGCAGGATGCGGTTGAGTTCGGTCACGACGGCATCGGTGATGTCGACGTTGTTCTCGCGCGCCAGAACCGCTTCGGGGTTCAGCAGAAGGTCGACCTTCTTCGCGGTCATTGCGGCCTTGATCGCTTCGTTCATGCGAACGCTGATCTGGTCTTCGACATACGCGATCGCGAGTTCGACCGGCGCGCCGATCTGCGCGAGTTCGGTCTGCGCTGCGCGCTGCTTGTCCTGGACAGCCTTGCCGGCGGCCTGCACGGCGGCTTCGTTGCGCGGGGTCTTCTTCGTCTCTTCGTTATATTTGGCGATCAGGACGTTCATTTCGGCCTGCAGCGTCTGACCGCGGGTGTTCTGCTGGTCGATCTGAGCCTTGTAGGTGGTTTCGATCTGCTGCGTGGCGACAGTGAAGGCGTTCGACTTGCCGGCGGCGACGCGGACGTCGGCAACCGCGGTGGCGCGGGCCTGGGCAGCGGCAGGAGCAGCGAACATGGGCGATACGGAGACGCTGGCGATCGCCAGCGCCGAAGCGACGAGAATTTTCTTCATTAGAATTGTGTTCCTACGTTGAATGAGAAGCGTTTGGTGTCATCGCCCTCTTCTTTGCGAAGGGCGTAAGCGAAGTCGATCCGGAAGGGACCGAAAGGCGAGTTCCAGTTGACGCCCGCGCCGATCGAGACGCGCGGGAGCCAAGTGTCGCCAAAATAGCGTTCCTCGAACGGCGAGAGTTCCGAGAAGCCGTTGGCCGTATCGCACGTCGAATAGCGCGTGCTGCCCGCCGTAAGCGTCGCGAACGTCTTTTCGCCGGTGCTCGCCTTGCGGCACAGCGACTTGGTATTGCCGTCCAGCGGATCCTTGAAATCGGCCAAGGTGGTCAGCGTCGGGCGACGAACGCCGAACACCGAACCCACGTCGAGGAAGACCGACGGACGCAGGCCGAGTTCCTTGGCACCGGTGCCGAGCGGAATGTCGACCTCGACCCGGCCCTGATAATAGGCGCGGCCACCGAGCGCGTCGTCGACGCGGCCGTTCCGACCGCTGAGGTCGGTGTTGAGGATCGGGTTGGCCGGATCGGTCAGGTCGACGTCGGCATAGCGGATGACGCGCGGGCCGATGCCGCGGATGTCGAAGCCGCGCATCTGCGGTTCGCCCAGGAAGAAGCGGTCGGTCAGGCGGACCTTGTCGCTCGTCGGCGTCGGGCGGCTGCCGAAGGGATAGATATAGCCACCCTCTGCCGAGATATTGAGGATGAAGCGGCTGCCGAGGTTGAAGTGCTTCGACGCGTTCGCACGGGTGCGCGCATATTTGACGCTGCCACCGAGGCCCGCGAAATCCTGGCTCAGCGAGAAGGACTGACCGCGCGTCGGACGCAGGCGATTGTCGCGATCGTCATAGGCGAAGGTATAGCCGATCAGCGAGGTCGTGCGCTTGCCGATCGCGTCGCAGAGATAACGGCCCGCGATCAGCGGATCGCACTCGTTGCCGAAATAATAGAGCGACTTGTCGAGCGACACATCGTCATAGTTCAGGCTGTAGCGCCCGAACATCGACATGAATTCGGTCAGCGGGACACCGACGTTGACCTGGAAGCCGGTCGTCACCTGTTGGAAGGTGGTGCGGCGGTCGTTGTTGATGAAGTTGAACGAGTTGAGGTCGCGGCGATAGACGCTGCCGCCGATCGAGATGTTGCGATCGAACAGATAGGGTTCGGTGAAACCGAGTTCGATCGACTTCGAATAGCTCGAATAATTGACCGATGCCTGAAGCTGCTGGCCCAGACCGCGGAAGTTGCGCTGGCGGACCGACGCCTGGAGGAGGAAATTCTCGATCGACGAGAAGCCGGCCGACAGCGAAAGCTCACCCGTCGGCTTTTCCTCGACATTGGTTTCGAGGATGATGCGATCGGGGGTCGAGCCTTCCTTGCGCTCGATCTCCAGATTTTCCTGGAAATAGCCGAGGCTGTTGAGGCGATTCTCGGTACGCTTGACGGCGAAGCTGTTGAACGCGTCGCCTTCGTTGAGGCGGAATTCGCGGCGCACGACCTTGTCGTGGGTCAGCGTGTTGCCGTTGACGTCGATGCGTTCGACATAGGTACGCGGGCTTTCGCCGACGTTGAAGGTGATAGCCATCGTCCGCGTTTCGGGGTCGCGGCGGAATTCGGGATTGATGTCGGCGAAGGCGTAACCGAACAGGCCGGCCGTTTCGCTGAGGCTTTCGACCGTGTCCTCGACCAGCTTGGCGTCGTACCAGTCGTCCTTCTTCATCGGCAGCAGCTTCTTCAGCATCTCCGGCTGGAAGTCGCGCAGCTCGCTCTTCACGTCGACGTCGCCGAACTTGTAGCGTTCGCCTTCCTCGACGACGTAGGTGATGATGAAGTCCTGCTTGTTGCTGGTCAGCTCGGCGACCGCCGAGATGACGCGGAAGTCGGCATAGCCGTTCTGCAGGTAGAAGAGACGCAGCTTCTGCTGGTCGTAGGCGAGGCGATCGGGATCGTAGCTGGTGTTCGACGACAGGATCGTCAGCAGACCCGATTCCTTGGTCGCCATTTCGTCCTTGAGGTCGCCGTCGCTGAACTTTTCATTGCCCAGGATGTTGATCTGGCGGACCTTCGACTTCGGCCCCTCGTTGATTTCGAACACCACGTCGACGCGGTTCTGGTCGAGCTGAACCATCTTCGGCTCGACGGTCGCGGCGAAGCGGCCCTGGCGCTTGTAGAGTTCGATGATGCGCGCGACGTCGGCGCGAACTTTCGAGCGGGTGAAGATCTGGCGCGGCGCCAGCTTGATCTCGGGCCGGATCTTGTCTTCCTTCAGGCGCTTGTTGCCTTCCAGGATGACGCGGTTGATCACCGGGTTCTCGACGACCTGAATGGTGAGCGCACCATTGTCGTCGTTGATCTGGTAATCCTTGAACAGCTCGGTCGCGGCCAGATCCTTGAGCGCCTGGTCGAGTACCGACCGGTCATAGCTCTGACCCACGCGCAGGCGCAGGTACGACAGGATTGTCTGCGCCTCCAGACGCTGGTTGCCGGTGACCGTGATCGACTTGATCGTCGAGGCCGACACGGCGGCTTCGGTGGCGGGAGCGGGAACGGTGGGCGGTGCGACCTGCTGCGCCTGCACCGACGCGGCGGGCCATGCCAGCATCGTTCCTGCCATGAGGAGTACGGATAGCTGGGTCCGACCCTTGAAGTTCTGTGAAGCCACGCTGTTCATCCCGCAAAAATAACTCAAAAGCGACGAACCCGCGTGGACGCGGGATCGGCGCAACTCCCTGCCCCAGTCCGTCTATCCAATCAAGCGTGCGATCCGGTCCCAAAGGCCGAATGAGCCCAAATCATTGAAAGTCACGACCAGCATCAACGTCACGATTGCCGCAAAGCCGAATCGGAACGCCCATTCCTGCACCTGCGGGGGCGCAGGCCGCCGCCTGATCGCCTCATAGGCATAGAAAAGCAAATGACCGCCATCGAGCATGGGCAATGGCAACAGGTTGATGAACCCCAGATTGATGGAGACGAACGCGATGAACGAGATCAGCGTGATCATGCCCAGCGTCGCCACCTCGCCCGACTGCTTCGCGATCCGCAGCGGCCCGCCCATCTCCTTGACCGAGCGCTCCCCGGTCGCGAACTGGCCCAGCACGCCGCCGGTCAGCCGCACCATGTCCCAGGTCTGCTTCGCACCCGCTTGCAGCGCCGTGATGGGGCCCGCCGACGACAGCACCGGCTGTCCCGGAAGGATACCGATCACCGCCCGCTCGCTCTTGTTTCCAAATTGGTCCGTTTCGGAAATAATTCGCGGGCGCAGCGTGACGTCGAGCTGTTCTCCGCCGCGTTCGATATGCAGCTTCGCGGGCGCGCCCAGGTCGAACGCGACCGCGATGCGGATGTCCGAAAAGCTTTCCATCGTCCGCCCGTTGATCGCGCTTATGCGATCGCCGACGCGCAGCCCCGCCTCATCGGCCGCGCTGCCCGCCTGAACCGCCGAAATCACCGGCGGGGTCGTGGGAATACCGTAAACCAGATTGAAGCCCGCGAATATCGCGATCGCGAACAGGAAGTTGGTCATCGGACCGGCCGCGACGATCAGCGCCCGCTTCCACACCGGCTGCGCGGGAAAGCTGTGCGCGCGCACGTCGTCCGGCAACTGCCGCCAGTTCGCATCGGGCTGGCTGACCGCGTCGCGGTCGCCCGCGAACTGGACATAGCCGCCGAGCGGCAGCCAGCCGATCTTCCATTCGGTGCCGCGCTTGTCGGTCCATCCCAACACCTTGCGACCGAAACCGATCGAGAAGGTATCGGCCTTCACCCCGCACCAGCGACCGACGATATAATGCCCATATTCATGCACGAACACGAGCGGCCCGAGGACGAGCAGGAAGGCGACGAGATAGAGCCAGGGGGGCACGTCAAGCATGTTCGTATTGTTCCACAAGATGCTGCGCGGCGAGGCGCGATGCCGCATCGACGCTGAATATGTCCTGAAGCGACGTCGGCACCGCGGGTGCTGCGGCATCGATCACATTGCGCACCGTGTCAACGATCGCCGGAAAGGGGATGCGGCCGGCGAGGAAGGCGGCGACCGCCACCTCGTTCGCCGCGTTGAGCTGCGCCGGACGCGCGCCGCCCTCGGCAATCGCGGCGCGGCAAAGCGCGGTGGCGGGGAAACGCGTTTCGTCCGGAGCCTCGAAATCGAGGCGGGCGATCGTCGCGAGGTCGAGCGGCGCGCACGGCGTCACCATCCGCTGCGGCCAGGCGAGCGCGCTCGCGATCGGGATACGCATGTCGGGCGAGCCGAGCTGGGCCAGGGTCGAGCAGTCGACATATTCGACCAGGCTGTGGATCACCGATTGCGGATGGACGAGGATTTCGATGCGGTCGAGCCCGACGGGGAACAGGTGATGCGCCTCGATCAGCTCAAGGCCCTTGTTCATCATCGTCGCCGAATCGACGCTGATCTTTGCGCCCATTGACCAGTTGGGATGCGCAACCGCCTGCGCCGGGGTAACGCGCACCATGTCCGCCGCGCTCATGGTACGGAACGGTCCGCCGCTCGCGGTCAGGATGATACGGCGCACCTGGTCGAGGCGTCCGCCCGCCAGGCACTGGAAAATGGCATTATGCTCGCTGTCGATGGGCAGGATCGTCGCGCCCGATTTGTGCGCGGCGGCAATCATGAGCTCGCCGGCGGAGACCAGCGACTCCTTGTTGGCCAGCGCGACGTTGCGGCCCGCCTCCAACGCCGCCATCGTGGGCGCCAGCCCGGCGGTGCCGACAATCGCCGCCAGGACGAGATCGGTGGGATAGGTCGCGGCCTCCACCAGCGCCTCTGCGCCCGCGGCAACGCCGATGTTCGTGCCGGCAAGCGCCTGCTGAAGCTCGCCATAACGGCTTTCGTCGGCGATCACGACCAGATCGGGACGGAATTCGAGCGCCAGCCGCGCCAGTTCCGCGACATCGCTGTTCGCCGTCAGGACACCGACCTGCCAAGCCTCGCCATCGCGGCGGACGAGATCGAGGGTGGATTGCCCGACCGACCCCGTGGCCCCGAACAGCGAGAGGCGGCGCGCCACCCTAGCCCCGGATCACGATATGGCCCGCGAAAGCGAGCCCGCCGAGGATAAGCGCGACGGGAAGCAGCCCATCGACGCGGTCGAAGAGGCCGCCATGGCCGGGGATCAGCTTGCCCGAATCCTTGACGCCCGCGCGGCGCTTCATCCAGCTTTCGCCCAGATCGCCGAGCTGCGCGACCAGGCCCATGATCAGGCCGATCCACAGCGGAACGCCGACGATCCCGCCGCGGTCGGCAATCGTCGAGCCGACGACGAGCGCGGCCACCATGCCGCCGACCAGCCCGGACCAGGTCTTCGACGGGCTGATCTTTGGCGCAAGCCGCGCTCCGCCGAAGGCACGGCCGGCGAAATAGGCGCCGATGTCGGTCGCCCACACCATGCCGAAGACCCAAAGCGCCGCCGTCATGCCGAGGTGGTCGCGGACGAACCAGAGCCCCGCCATCGCGCCCAGGATCGCAAGCGGACCACCAATGGTCAGCGCGGTCCTTGCCCCGCTGCCGAGGCCCATTGCGCGCACCAGCGCGAGCCATTCGACCACGACGAGCGCCCCGCCGACCAGCAACAACAGACCGAAGGCGATACCGCCGAACCACAAGGCCGTGCCCGCAATGGCGAACAGCACGATGGCCGACCCGACGCGCGTCCAAAGATCCGACTTGCCCGCCGCCATAGTCTAGAGTCCCCCGTAGCGGCGTTCGCGCCGCGCAAAATGATCGAGTGCCGCCTGAAGGTCGGCCGGCGAGAAATCCGGCCACAATTTATCGGTGAAGTACAGCTCGGCATAGGCCGACTGCCAGAGCAGGAAATTCGACAGCCGCACCTCGCCAGAGGTTCGAATGAGCAGGTCGAGCGGCGGCATGTCGGCCGTGTCGAGGTTGGCCTCGATCGCCTCGGCCGTGATTTCGCCCGCGGCGGCGGCAGCCTTTGCCGCGCGCACCAGCTCATCCTGCGAGCCATAGTTCAGCGCGACGGCCAGCGTGGTGCGCTTGTTTCCGGCAGTGCGCTCGAGCGCCTTTTCGATGAGGTCGACGACATCGGGCGCGAGCCCGCGCCAGTCGCCGATGATCTTCAACCGCACGTCGTTCGCCGCGAATTCTTCGAGATCGCTGATGATGAAGCGCTTCATCAGCCCCATCAGGTCGCTGACCTCTTCCTCCGGGCGCTTCCAGTTTTCCGACGAAAAGGCATAGAGGGTCATCGCCTCGATGCCGAGGTCGCCCGCCGCGCGGACGATCGTCCGCACCGCCTCGACGCCGGCCTTGTGCCCGGCGACGCGCGGCAGGAAACGTTTCTTGGCCCAGCGGCCGTTGCCATCCATGATGATGGCAACGTGGCGCGCACCGTGACTGGCGGCTGGCGTCGTCATTCTTGTTCCAGGGCTCCGGCGACCATGCGGTCCACTAGCCCAGGATTTCCTTTTCCTTCGCGGTCGCCGCGGCGTCGATTTCGGCGATGGTGCTGTCGGTCAGCTTCTGGACTTCGGTTTCGGCGCGCTTGCGCTCGTCCTCGCTGATTTCCTTCTTGTTTTCGTCCTGCTTCAGATTGTCCATGCCATCGCGGCGGACGTTGCGCGCAGCGACACGTGCCTTTTCGGCATATTGGCCGGCGAGCTTGGACAGTTCCTTGCGGCGCTCCTGCGTCATTTCGGGGATCGGCAGGCGCAGCAGCTGGCCATCGACGATCGGGTTGAGGCCGAGGCCCGCCGAGCGGATCGCCTTGTCGACCGGACCGACGTTCGACTTGTCCCACACCTGCACCGCGAGCATGCGCGGTTCGGGCACGCTGACCGAAGCAACCTGGTTGAGCGGCATGTGCGAGCCGTAAACCTCGACCGTCACCGGATCGAGCAGCGCGGTATTCGCGCGACCGGTGCGCAGACCCGCCAGATCATGCTTCAGCGATTCGACCGCGCCGTGCATGCGGCGCTCAAGGTCGGCCTTGTCATATTTCGCCATCTGTCTTTCCTCTCTTGATCCTGTCAGTCGTCGCTGCGGACGATCGTCGCGACGCCCTCGCCCGTCAGCACGCGGGCCAGATTGCCGGCCTCGCGGATGTTGAACACGACGATGGGAATATTGTTGTCGCGGCACAGCGCCACCGCGCTCGCGTCCATCACCTTCAGATTGTCCGCGAGCACGCGGTCGTAGCTGAGGCTGTCATAGCGGACCGCGCTCGGGTCCTTCTTGGGGTCGGCGTTATATACGCCGTCGACGCTGGTGCCCTTCAGCAGCGCGTCGCACTTCATCTCGGCGGCGCGCAGCGCGGCGCCGCTGTCGGTGGTGAAATAGGGTGCACCGACGCCGGCCGCGAAGATCACGACCCGGCCCTTTTCCAGATGGCGCTCGGCGCGGCGGCGGATGACCGGCTCGCACACCTTGTCCATCTCGATCGCCGACTGGACACGCGTCTGGACGCCCAGCTGCTCAAGTGCATTCTGCATGGCCAGCGCGTTCATCACGGTCGCCAGCATGCCCATATAGTCGGCCTGTGCGCGGTCCATGCCCTTTGCCGCGCCCGCCATGCCGCGAAAGATATTGCCGCCGCCGATCACCAGACAGATCTCGAGGCCGCGATCCTTCGCTTCCTTTACCTCTGCCGCCATGCTGGCGACGGTTTCGGGGTCGATGCCGAACGGGGTCGAACCCATCAGCGCCTCGCCCGACAGCTTGAGCAGGATGCGTTTCATGCCGGGCAAAGCCATGTCGGGGGGAACCTCTTGCAAACTCGATAAATGCGAATGGCGCGCACCCTAGAGAGAGTACGCGCCATTGCCAAGCGGACTGCGGCGCCCAAGGCGCAGCAATCCAATCCAATAAATCAGACGCCAGCGGCCGCAGCGACTTCCGCCGCGAAGTCGCTTTCTTCCTTCTCGATGCCTTCACCGAGCTGGAAGCGGACGAAGCCCTTGAGCGTGATCGTCGCGCCGACATCCTTGCCGGCAGCGGCAACGACTTCGGCAACCGGAGTCTTGCCGTCGATCACGAACAGCTGCGACAGCAGCGCGTTTTCCTTGCGGAACTTGGCGATCGAGCCGTCGACCATCTTGGCGACGATTTCGGCGGGCTTGCCCGACTGGGCCGCCTTTTCTTCGGCGATCGCACGTTCGCGCGCGACCATGTCGGCGTCGAGATCGTCACCGTTCAGCGCCAGCGGGAACGCGGCAGCGACGTGCATCGCAAGCTGCTTGCCGAGCGGTTCGAGAACGTCGGCGCCAGCGGTCGATTCGAGCGCGATCAGCACGCCGATCTTGCCCATGCCGGGCGCAACCGCATTGTGGACATAACCCGTCACGACGCCCGAGCCGACCGACAGGACCGCCGCACGGCGCAGCGACTGGTTCTCACCGATCGTCGCGATATTGCTGGTCAGCTTTTCCGCGACGGTGCCGCCGGTCGGATAAGCCGTCGCGGCGAGCGCGTCGATGTCGGTGATGTTGCCGGCAAGCGCGACCTGCGTCACTTCGCGGACGAACTCCTGGAACTGCTCGTTCTTGCCGACGAAGTCGGTTTCGCTGTTCACTTCGACGAGCGCACCCTTGGTGCCGTCGGTCGCAAAGCCGACGAGACCTTCGGCGGCGACACGGCCGGCCTTCTTGGCGGCGGCGGCGAGGCCCTTGGTGCGCAGCCAGTCGATCGACGCTTCGATATCGCCGTTGTTTTCGGCAAGCGCCTTTTTGCAATCCATCATGCCGGCGCCGGTGCGGTCGCGCAGTTCCTTGACGAGAGCGGCCGTAATCTCAGCCATGGGGTGTTCCTTTCCAAAAGGGGCAGGCTCTGTTCGGCCTGCGTCCGCCCGCGCGCATGACGGGGCGATAAGTCAAATGAATGACAGGGACGGCGCCAGCCCGAGGCAGCGCCGTCCCGTCATGCGTCATAGCGGATTAGGCGTCGCTCTGACGTTCGGTTTCGGCAGCGGCTTCGGCCGGGACCTGTTCGTCCTCGGTCACCGGAGCGGCGGCCTCTTCGACCAGCGCCGGCTCTGCGACGGGCTCGACGGCCGCGCCCAGATCTTCGCCGCGGTTCGCACGGGCCTGCTGGCCGCCGCGGGTTGCCGCCTGGGCAACCGCATCGCAGTACAGGCGGATGGCGCGCGCCGCGTCATCGTTCGCCGGAACCGGGAAAGCGATGCCGTCGGGCGAGACGTTCGAATCGAGGATCGCGACGACGGGGATGCCAAGGACGTTGGCTTCCTTGATCGCCAGCTCTTCCTTGTTCGCGTCGATCACGAACATCACGTCGGGAATGCCGCCCATGTCGCGGATGCCGCCCAGACTGAGTTCCAGCTTGTCGCGTTCGCGCGTCTTGTTGAGCACTTCCTTCTTGGTCAGGCCCGAGGTGTCGCCCGAAAGCTGCTCTTCAAGAGACTTGAGACGCTTGATCGAGTTCGAGATCGTCTTCCAGTTGGTCAGCATGCCGCCCAGCCAGCGATGGTTGACGAAGTGCTGACCCGAAGCGCGAGCCGCATCGGCGATCGGACCCTGCGCCTGGCGCTTGGTGCCAACGAAGAGCACCTTGCCGCCGGCGGCCGAGGTCGACGCGATGAAGTCGAGCGCGCGCGCGAAAAGCGGCACGGTCTGCGACAGGTCGAGAATGTGGATGCCGTTGCGCGCGCCGAAGATGTACGGCTTCATGCGCGGGTTCCAACGGTGGGTCTGGTGGCCGAAGTGGGCGCCAGCTTCGATAAGATTCTGCATCGTGACGACAGGTGCCGCCATAGTCTTTCTCCTTCCGGTTAGTCCTCTGAAAGGCAAGAACCGAGGGATCCGCTGAGGGATCATCCCGGCACCGGTATGTGCGCCTTCCATGTGGAATGCGCGAGCCGTTAGACGGCCGGCCCGCAAAAAGCAAGGGTCAACAACGTTTCAGGCGTCATTTGCCACAAAACCAAAAACTCGCCCGGGCGATAAAGTGACTCCGTTCGTCGCATTTTACTTGAGAACAAAACGGGAACATGGAACTAAAGAGTTAACGAAACCGTAACATCGAGCGGTTTCGCAGGAAACGAAGCCGAAAGGACATATCATGGTTCAGGTCGCTGCAGCTCTCCTCTTCGCCCTTGCCGCCGGGCTTGGTCTGACCGTGATTGTCGCGATGCTTCGTTCCAATGGAGACGCGATCCTGTCGGCGCTGTCCGGCGAGGGCGCCTTCCCTGCCGAGGCCGCGCCGCATCCCGGCCCCGCCGCCAATATCATCACGCTGCGCCAGCCGATGCGCCGCCACGCGGCCCGCCCCGCGCGCGTCCAGCCGCTTCTCAGCCGCGCCGCCTGATACGCGCATAGCTCGCCAGTCCGAAGGGTATCAGCGTAACATAGATGACGCTGACTGCGAGCAGCGTATGCCACGGCGCGGTGACCAACGCCGCACCCAGCAGCCCCACCCCCGCGAGCGCGAACAGCCGCCATGAACGGCGCAGGCGGATCGACGACCAGCTGTAGGTCGGGATCGCCGAGATCATCAGCATGGCGACACCAAGTCCCCAGGGCATGACGATGTACCATTCGCGGAAAAGGTCGTTGCCCGTAACCAGCCAGAGATAGAGCGGAACGAACGAGAGCCCGGCGCCTGCGGGCGCGGGGATGCCGGTCAGGAAGCCGGCCGACTTGTGCGGCTGGAATTCCGAATCCATCCGCGAATTGAAACGCGCGAGACGCAGCGCACAGCAGACCGCGAGCGCGAGCGCCGCGGTCCAGCCGAACTTCGGCGCATATTGCAGCGACCAGAGGAACAGCACCATGGCCGGCGCGACGCCGAAGGCGATCACGTCGGACAGCGAATCGAGCTCGGCGCCGAACTTGCTCTGTGCCCGAAGCAGACGCGCGATGCGCCCGTCCATTCCATCCAGCACGCCGGCAAAGATGATCGCGGCCAGCGCCTTGTCCCACTCCTCGCCGATCGCGAAGCGCACGCCGGTCAGGCCGAAGCACAGCGCAAGGGCGGTAATGGCGTTGGGCGCAAAGGCGCGCAGCGGTATTCCGCCTACACTGCGCGCAGCGGTACCCGTATCGATCTCCGGTTCGCCCGCCACTCTATTGGCCGACGCCGTCGAGGGTCTCGGACTTGCCGATACGCGCGACGATCGTCTCTCCCGCCAGCGTGCGCTGCCCCAGGAGAACCTGCGGGGACGTACCCGTCGGCAGATAGACATCTACGCGGCTGCCGAAGCGGATCAGGCCGACGCGCTGCCCGGTCGCAAGCTCGGCGCCCATGCTGACGAACGGCAGGATGCGCCGCGCGACGAGTCCGGCGATCTGCGTGAAACCGATACGCACGCCGTCGGCGCGTTCGACGACGAAATGCTGGCGCTCATTCTCTTCGCTCGCCTTGTCGAGGTCGGCGTTCAGGAACTTGCCGGGCAGATAGACCAGCTTTTTCAGGGTGCCGGCGACCGGCGTACGGTTGATGTGGACGTCGAATACGCTCATGAAAATCGAAACGCGCAGCATCGTCGCATCGTTCAATCCGTCGGGTCCGGCGATCTCGGGCGGGGGCGCGACCTCGGCGATCTGGGTCACCAGCCCGTCGGCGGGTGCGATGATGACGTCGGATCCGGTCGGCGTGACGCGCACGGGGTCGCGGAAGAAGGCCGCGACCCAAATGGTGATGCCGAAGGCGATCCAGCCGACGATTTCCCAGCCAAGAAGCCAGAAACAGAGCGTGATGACCCCCGCGATGAGCAGGAATTTGCGGCCTTCGGGGTGCACCGAGGGCCAACGCCACTTGATGCCGCCGCCAGGGCGGTTCGATGAGATGGTTGTGGACATGGCAGCCTTTCTAGGCAGCAGGTCCCATACTGACAATGGGATAAGACCGGCGATCGCACGTCGCACCGCAATCGGTGCGCAGGCGACGGGCGCGATCGACGGAGGAACACGGGGCGGTTGATCAATCGCGCAGCTTTGCCTAAGGCCCGCTCAACTCCGACTCCCCAAGGAAAAAGGCAGCAGCATGGGCAAGATCAAGGTAGCCAACCCGGTCGTCGAACTCGACGGCGATGAAATGACCCGGATCATCTGGCAGTGGATCCGCGAACGGCTGATCCTTCCCTATCTCGACGTCGACCTGCATTATTATGACCTCGGCATCGAGGAACGCGACCGTACCGACGACAAGATCACCGTCGACGCGGCGAACGCGATCAAGAAGCATGGCGTCGGCGTGAAGTGCGCGACCATCACCCCCGACGAAGCGCGGGTCGAGGAATTCGGCCTCAAGAAGATGTGGAAATCGCCGAACGGCACGATCCGCAACATCCTGGGCGGCGTCGTCTTCCGCGAACCGATCGTCATGAAGAATGTCCCTCGCCTGGTTCCCGGCTGGACCGATCCGATCGTCGTCGGTCGCCACGCCTTCGGTGACCAGTATCGCGCGACCGACTTCCGCGTCCCCGGCCCCGGCAAGCTGCGCCTGGTGTTCGAAGGCGAAGACGGCAAGGTCATTGACGAAGAAGTATTCCAGTTCCCATCGTCAGGCGTCGCGATGGCGATGTACAACCTCGACGATTCGATCCGCGACTTCGCGCGCGCCAGCCTGAACTATGGCATCGCGCGCCAGTGGCCGGTGTACCTGTCGACCAAGAACACGATCCTCAAGGCCTATGACGGCCGCTTCAAGGACCTGTTCGAGGAAGTCTTCACCAACGAGTTCAAGGCGAAGTTCGACGAGCTCGGCATCGTGTACGAACACCGCCTGATCGACGACATGGTCGCCTCCGCGCTGAAGTGGAGCGGCAAGTTCGTCTGGGCCTGCAAGAACTACGACGGCGACGTCCAGTCGGATACCGTCGCGCAGGGCTTTGGCTCGCTCGGCCTTATGACCAGCGTCCTGATGACCCCCGACGGCCAGACGGTGGAATCGGAAGCCGCGCACGGCACGGTCACCCGCCACTATCGCATGCACCAGCAGGGCAAGGCGACGTCGACCAACCCGATCGCGTCGATCTTTGCCTGGACCGGCGGCCTGAAGCATCGCGGCAAGCTCGACGGCACGCCCGAAGTCGTGCAGTTCGCCGACGACCTGGAAAAGGTCTGCGTCGCGACGGTCGAAAGCGGCAAGATGACCAAGGATCTCGCGCTGCTGATCGGTCCCGACCAGAACTGGCTGACGACCGAAGGCTTCTTCGAAGCGATCGTCGAGAATCTCGACAAGAAGATGGGCGCCTAAACAACCAAAAAGGTTGGGTTAGCCATCTAGCCAATCGGGGCCGGCCTGCATAAGGTCGGCCCTTATGGTATCGGAGACAGAAACCTCGCTCATCGGCGACGCGCTGGTGGTGCTGGGCGCCGCGGGCGTCATCATTCCCGCCTTCGCGCGCTTCAGGATTTCGCCGGTGATCGGCTTCATCCTCGTCGGCCTGCTCGTGGGGCCATCGGGGCTCGGCGCGCTGACGGGCGATTATCCCTGGCTGCGCCACATAACGATCGGATCGGCCGAAGAGATTGCGCTATTCGCCGAACTGGGCATCGTGTTGCTGCTCTTTTCGATCGGGCTGGAATTATCCTTTCGCCGCCTGTGGCAGCTGCGCAAGCTGGTGTTCGGGATCGGCGCGGCGGAACTCGGGCTGTGCGGGCTGATCCTCGGCACCGCGCTTTTGCTGTTCGGCAATCTTTCGACCGCCGCCGCTTATGGCCTGGGGATCGCGCTCGCCCTCTCCTCCACTGCGCTTGTGCTCCCGATCGCGGGCATGAAGTCGGCGGTCGGCCGCTCGGCATTCTCGATGCTGCTGTTCGAGGATCTGGCACTCGTCCCGATCATCTTCATCCTTGCCGCACTGTCGCCTGCCGCCTCGGGCGACAGCGCCGAGCAGCTATTGACGACCCTGTGGCAGGGCGCACTGGTTGTCGCCGGCCTCGCCATTGGGGGATGGTTCCTGCTGCCGAAGATATTCGCCCAGGCAGCCCGAGCGAAAGATCCCGAACTGTTCCTCGCGGCCAGCCTGCTCGTCGTGATCGTCGCCGCGCTAGCCACGGCCGCTGTCGGGCTATCGCCGATCGTCGGCGCGCTGCTCGCGGGCCTGATGATTGCCGAAACCGAATATCACAATGAAGTCGAGGCGATTACCGCGCCGTTCAAAGGGCTGGCGCTCGGGGTTTTCCTGATCAGCGTCGGGATGGGGCTCAACCTGAAAAGCATCGCGGCGCTGTGGCCCGAACTGATCGCCGCGGTCGTCGGCGTCGTGCTCGTCAAGGCGACGGTCACCGCCGCCTTGCTGCGCTTTTCAGGCGTCGTCCGACGCGGCACCGCCGCCGAGGTGGGCCTGCTGATGGCCAGCCCGTCGGAAACCACGCTGATCGTGCTCGCGACCGCGCTTCAGGCGCAGATCATCAGCCGCAGCACCGCCGAATTCTGGCAGCTTGTTACCGCCATCGGCCTGACCATCACCCCGTTGCTGGCACGTATCGGGCACGACGTCGCGCGGCGGATCGAGATGCGCTCCGGCTATGAGCAGGCCGAGGAAACGCCCGAGGGACGCACCGTCGTCGTCGGTTTCGGGCGTGTCGGGCACACGGTCGCCGAGCTGCTGCGCGAACATGGCCGGCCCTACATCGCCGTCGATGCCGATATCGACACGGTCGCTGCCGCCCGACGCGACGGCTTCATCGTCCGGTTCGCCGACGTCGCGCGTCCGGGTGCGCTCGATAAGCTGGGAATAGAGAGCGCCAACGCGATCGTCCTGACGATGGACGATCCGGTCCAGCAATTGCGCATGACGCGCCAACTCAAGCAGAAATATCCCGATCTGCCGGTCATCAGCCGCGCACGCGATGCCGATCACGCCGCCGCGCTCTATCGCGCGGGGGCGAATGATGCGGTGCCCGAAACGCTCGAAAGCTCGCTACAGCTTGCCGAGGCGGTGCTGATCGACCTTGGCGTCGCGATGGGGCCGGTGATTGCATCGATCCACGACGTGCGCGCCAAGATGCGTCACGACATCATGACCAAAGGCCAGCTCGAACATGAACCGCGTATCCGCAGGACGCGCCCCACCCCGGGTAGCGGCAGCGTCTAGATAGGGCCGGTCCTCAGCGTCCGCCCGAACCTGTGGGCGCGCCCTGCGCACTTGCATCCGCCAGCGTCATGCCTTTCGGCAGAATCGCGATCGACCATTGGCGTGCCGGCAGCAGATACTGCCGTGCAAGCCGCTGGATATCGGCAGGGGTCACGCTGCTGATATCGTCCTCGATCGACAGCGCCGCCTGGGTCACGCGCGGATCGCGCGTCGCGCCTTCGAGCAGGAACATCCAATAGACGTTGCCCGTGGAAGCACGCGCGACCTGTTCACGGATAGGCCCGGCGTTGCGCGCCAGTTCGTCCGCTCCGACAGGATTGGCGACCAGGTCGGCCGCAATGTCCTTTGCGATCGAATAGAAGCGGTCGATATCCTTCGGCGCCAACAGACTGCCGACGAGCAGATAGCCGCCGCTGTTGTCGAAACCCGTCGGCCAGTGGCTATCGACCACCGGGCCATAGCTCGCGCCCTGTTCGGCGCGCAGCCGGTCGAACAGACGATCGTTGAAGATCGCCGCGAGTACATCCATGCCGCGCTGGTCGCGCGGATTGGCCAGGCCCGCTCCGGTCGGCCAGGCAGTCATGGCCGCTGCCTGTCCCTTTTCGCCCGTATGATAGGCGACGGCCGGCGAGGCCGTATGCTGGGCGAAGGCGACCGCCTGTCCCGACGGCGGCGCGATCGGCTTGCGCGTCGGCAGGGCGCCAACGGTGCTCGCCAGAATCTGGCGATAGTCGACCGACGAAAGGTCGCCGAAAAGCTGCACCTCGATCGGACCCGAGGCGAGGCGAGGTTCCCAGAAAGCGCGGAAGGTGGCGGGCGTCAGCGCCGATATCGCGGGCTTGTCCGGAGCCGTCCAGCGCGCATCATTATCGGTGAGCCAGCCACGCATGTTACGGTCGAGCACGGCGTTGGGCGTCGCATCGTTGAGGTCGTAGCCGGTCAGATACCCCACGCGCAACCGATCGATCGGCGCCGCATCCCAGCGCGGAAACGCCAGCTTTCCAGCCATCAGTTTCATCTGGTCGGCGATGTCGGCCGGCCTGCTTTCCGCCGACAGTTCGAAGGCGTCGTCCTCGATCGAGAAGTTCATCTGAATCTGACGGCCGTTGGTCAGCTGGTCGATCTCATTCTGCCCCCAAGGCCCGATGCCGCTCGCGACGAGCGCATAGTCGCCGGTCCACAGGAGATTGGGCGCGTCGGCCGCAACGCTGCGGTTCCCGGTCCCGAAGCGGATGTTCACGCGTACCTTTCCGGGCTCGACCTTATTGTCCGAGACCAGCGCGGTCACGCCGTTCGCGAACTCGATCCGCTCGGCGCGCAGCCCCGGAAGCCGCGTCGTCGAAACGATCTCTCCCAGCTGCCCGAAAGCGGGAAGCTGGCTCATGTCCGCCTTTACCGCCGCAAGACGGTCATCGCGGATCTTTGCAGGTGCGGCCAACGCGGCAAGCAGCGCGCCATCGCCGCCCGCAACCGCAGTCGGCGACGTCAGCACGACGCGCGTCACCGGCGCATTGAAGATGGCCTTGCTGACGTCGAGCATCACCTTCGGCGTCGCCGACGCACGGATCGCCTTGAACATGTCGACCTGTCCCTGCGGGCTGGTCACCGTTTCGTTGATGTCGACCGCGCGCACCATATCGTCGGCCAGGCGGGCGCCCGGCTCGTTCCGCGCGTTTTCCAGTTCCTTCACGAGGAAGGCCTCGATCTCGTTGGCTTCGCGGTCGATGTCGGCCTGCGAAGGCGGCGTCGTCACCGCATCGGCAATGACGCCGCGGACGTCGGCAAGCGCGTCCTTCCAGTCGGCGAGCGGCACGATCTGAGCCATCGTGACGTCCGCGCTGCGGCTGACATATTGCTGTTCGACCGTGGCGACGAGATAGCTGCCACCGCTGCGCGCCCGATTTTCGAGGCGGCGGTTGACCAGCGCCTGGGCGATATACTCAAGGTAAAGTCGGCGTGTATTCTCGACCGTGTCGACCCGCTTCTGCCACGGGCGGAGCATCGCCAGCGTGACCGCCAGCGGCTGGTTAGCCTCGACGATCGTCTTGGCAACTGGCGCCTTGACGTTCGGCTTGCCGAAATCGGGCTGCTTCGGCGCGGGGCCATTGGCTTTCCAGTCGCCGTAATATTTCGCGATCAGGCGCGCGAATTCGGCCGGGTCGCCGTCGCCGACCATGACCACGACGGCACGGTCGGGACGATACCAACGATCATGGAAGGCACGCACGGTATCCGCCTGCGCCGCCGCGAGCGATTCATTGGTGCCGATCGGGGAACGGTCGCCGAGCAACTGTCCGGCAAAGAGATGTGATGTCGTCTGGTCTGCGATCCGCTTTTGCGGACCATCGGATTCGCGGAGTTCCGACATCACGACGCCGCGTTCGGCCGTCACCGCCGTCTCCGAAATCAACGGCTCGCGCACCATGCCCGAAAGCAATTTCATGCTTTCGTCGAGGTTGGCCGGTGTCACGCTGGGCAGGTCGAGTTGATACACCGTTTGCGTCGGCGTCGTCTGTGCGTTGGAATCGCTGCCGAACGTCACCCCGAACCGCTGCCAGATGCGTTTCGCCTCGCCATCCGGAATATGTTCGGAACCGCGAAAGGTCAGATGCTCCAACAGATGCGCGAAGCCGCGCTCCTTGTCGGTCTCGAACATCGATCCCACGTCCATGCGCACGCGGATCGAAACCTGTCCCGGCGGCACGCCATTGTTGCGCACCGCATAGCGTACGCCGTTGGGCAGGACGCCGAACTGCCAGCCGGTATCGCGCGGGATATCGCTGCCCGCATAAAGCCAGTCGTCTTTCGAGCCCGCTTGTACCGCGGGCGTCGGTTTCACACCCTTCGCGGCGACCGGCGCTGCGGTGTCCTGCGCTGATACCGCGGGTATCAGCAGGAACGCCGTGGCGGCGGTGCAGGCCGGAAGAATCGAACGGAGCAAACGACGCGAAACGCGCGGGGAGAGATAAGACATTGGTCGACCTTATCGCCTTCAAACCTTACTGGCCACTGAACTTCGACGGACGCCTTGTCCTCCACCCCATACCGGCCTAGCCAAGGCTGATGGAACCCGCATTGCCCACTTCCACCCCGACCGCCGCGCTCGTCCAGATGACGAGCGGCATCGATCCAGCGGCAAATTTGGCGACGATCGATCGCGCCGTCGGTGATGCGGCAACGCGCGGTGCCTCGATGGCGTTCCTGCCCGAAATGTCGCTGCTGCTCGACCGCGACCGCACGCGATCGGCATCTTACATCCTGCGCGAAGGGGAAAGCCCCTGGCCCGCCGCGCTGCAGGAAATCGCGCAAAGGCACGGGATCTGGCTGCACTCGGGTTCGATGCCGCTTTTGTCGGAAGACGGCACACGCCGCGTCAACCGCAGCCATATCATCGCCGCCGACGGCCGGATCGCCGCCCGCTATGACAAGATCCACATGTTCGACGTCACCCTGCCCTCGGGCGAAAACTGGACCGAATCGGCCGCCTATGCCGGCGGTGAAGCGGTGACGGTGGTCGATACGCCGATCGGCCGACTGGGCCTTAGCGTCTGTTACGATCTGCGATTCCCCGAATTATATCGCACCCTTGTCGACCAGGGCGCAGAGGTGATCGCGGTTCCCGCCGCCTTCACCGTATCGACTGGAGAGGCCCATTGGCACGTCCTGCTTCGCGCCCGCGCGATCGAGACGGCTTGCCACGTCCTCGCCGCTGCGCAGGCCGGCACGCACGCCGATGGCCGCGCCACCTTTGGGCACAGCCTGGCGGTCGATCCCTGGGGCAAGCTTCTGGCGGAGGCGACGGCGGGCAACCGATCAGGCGACGGTGGCTATGACCTCACGCTGGCACCGATTGACGCGGGCGCATTGACGAAGGCGCGGCAATCGATTCCGCTCGCCCGGTCGCGCGCGGTTCGCGGCATCCAGCTATAAAAAAAAAAGCCCGAACAATCCGGGCGTAAGAGCGATCCGATGTCGCTCAGCAGGCCAACGCCTGCTCCAGATGCACAAAAGGCCCCGAGCCGAAGCTCGGAGCCTTTCGGTATTTCACAACCAGATTACGGGCTGGTCGGCGTGTCGCTATTGTTGTCCGAGGCGATGATGATGCCGCCCACGATGGCAACCAGAGCAACGATCGCGATGATCCAGCTGGTGCTGCCTTCGAGTTCGCTTTCACCGGCAACGTCCGAAGCCGCACGGGTCTGGGCCGAGGCTGCGACCGGAGCCGCAATCATCGACATTGCTGCGAGGGAGACCGCAGCCTTCTTAAGCAAGTTCATCTTATTCTCCGTCCACTGGAAAAATAGTCTTCTCGAATCATGCCAGTTTTGTGTCACTAGTATGAATCTGCCCAACCTCTGTAGGCAGTGTCGCTCTCAATTGCAACGATGATTTGCCTAGGCAGCATTTGTTATGAAATTGCTAAATCTAAGAAATATCGCCGAAATGGTGTTAATTTACCCACGCCGAACCCGATCGAACGGCTCGCTGGTGACCGGATAGCCGAGGTGGCCGGGAATGCAGAGATGCGACCCCCCATCGCGGTCTTCGATCCAGGGCGTGACGAGTTCGACTGGAAATTGTGCTGCGTGCGCCGCAAAAGCTGGGAAATCGGAAGCCTGGGCCAATCGCTCCAGATTGCGCCGCGTCGGGAAGATAACCGACACCTCACCGCGATCGGCCATGTCGAGCGTGTCTTGCGCGGTCGACCAGAAGATATGGCTGTGCTCGGCCTCCTCGACAGTCAACTCGTGCCCGTGATGTGGCGCCATGACGGCATAGAATCGCGTATCGAAGGTCCGCGCCTCTTTGAAATTGGGGCACCAGCGCGCGAACGGAACGAGCGAATCCAGCGCGATTCGTTCGCCGCGCGCCTCCAGGATATCGGACAGCAACGATCTCGCGAGCAGCGCCTGCCTCACCTCTTCGAGATCCTCTTCCGCCAGGGTCGGCCAACCAACCGCGAGCCCGGTCTCCTCCAGCGTCTCGCGCAGCGCCGCGACGCGGGCCGCGCCCTCCGCCTCGTCGGTGAACCCGTGCTGGCGCGCGACCAGATAATCGTCGGGATCGACGCGCCCGCCGGGAAAGACGACCGCTCCGGCCGCGAAGGCCATGTTGGTCGAACGCTTGACCATCAAAATCTCGTCACGCCCGCCGGTCTCGGTGGGGCGCATGATAACGAGCGTCGCAGCGGGGATGGCGCCTTCGGGCAGCGATGAAATGGTGTCGGTCATGCTTCGACCGATAAGCCCGCTTTGCGGCCTTGTCATCTGGCGACAGCGACAGGCCATTGCTCCGGCCTCGACAGGGGTGCAAGATGCGCACAGCACGCAGGCCGATGTGGGGAGCAGGGCCATGGGGATATTGGAGATTCTGGGCATCGCCGGCAGCCTGAGCCTGCTGGCCGGATGGCGGCTCTATCTGACCATTCTGGCGACCGGCATCGCGATGCACTTCGGCTGGCTGCCGCTTCCCGAACATCTGAAGGCGCTGCAGATCCTCGCCAGCCCTTGGGTGCTCGGCGTCGCCGCGGTCGGCACGCTTGCCGAGTTTCTTGCCGACAAGATCGCCTGGGTCGATTCCGCCTGGGACACCATCCACAGCATCATCCGTCCGCTCGGCGGCGCCCTGCTCGCGCTCGCGCTCGTCGACGCGTCGGATCCGACATGGCAGGTCGTCGCCTTCCTGCTCGGCGGCGGCGGCGCGCTGCTCAGCCATGGCGCGAAGGCGACGACGCGCGCGGTCGTCAACGTCAGCCCCGAACCGTTCAGCAACGTCGCGGTATCGAGCAGCGAAGATATCGCAACGGGCGGCTTGCTGGCGCTTGCTATCGCCTATCCGCCACTGGCGATCGTCATCGCGATTGTGATGCTGGTCGCCGCGGTCGTGGTGATCATCGCGCTCCGCCGCCTGCTCCGCAACATCAAGTCGACGCTGAAGCGAGCCATGGGCGACGGCGAAACGCCAACTGCGGACGTTTAGGGGGTTTCGCGAAATCGCTTCAGGCGCTCCACGGCCGCGTCGATCGTGGGGCCGTCCTTCGTAAAGCAGAGGCGTAATATGTGGCTCGGCCCCTCACCCTCCCACAGGGCCGAAACCGGGATCGTCGCCACGCCGGCCTCGCGTACCGCCCGCTCGCTGAAGTCGCGATCCGAAATCGCGATGCCCGAAGCGGCAAGGTCGACGCACAGGAACCAGGTCGCGGCGCCGGGCAGGACCACGAAGCCCGCCGCATCCAGCCCGCGGGAGAGTTGCTCGCGCGATACGGCCCAGCGGCGGTGCTGCGGCGCGAACCAGTCGTCGGATTGCCCCAACCCCTCGGCCACCGCCCATTGCAGCGCGGGCGGCGTCGTAAAGGTCAGGAACTGATGCGCGCGGCCCAACGCCTGCGCCAGGTCGCCGGACGCGCACAGCCACCCGGTCTTCCAACCCGTGAGGCCGAATATCTTTCCGGCCGATCCGATCTTGACCGCGCGCTCCGCCATGCCCGCCATTGCCAGAAGCGAGCGGTGCGGAAGGCCGTCGAAGCGCACATCCTCCCATACTTCGTCGCAGATCGCGATGAGGTCGTGGCGGATGCAGGTGTCGGCGATCATCGCGAGTTCGGCCTCGCTCGCGACCTTGCCCGCAGGATTGAGCGGATCGTTGAGGATCAGCAGTCGGGTTCGCGGCGTGATCGCCGCCGCGAGCTGCTCTGCGTCATAGCGCCAGTCGGGCGGGCGCAAGTGGATCGAAACCGGCGTCCCGCCCGCGCGGCGGATCATCGGCGCATAGCTGTCATAGGCCGGCTGGAAGAGCAGAACCTCGTCGCCCTCCTTGACCAGCGTCAGGATGGCGGCGGCAAGCGCCTCGGTCGCGCCGGAGGTCACGACGACCTGGTCGGTCGACAGGGCGAGCCCCTGCCGCCTTCGGTAGAAATCGCATATCGCCGCGCGCAGTTCGGGAAGCCCGAAGGCCGGCGGATATTGGTTCGACTTTTCCCGAACGGCCCGCGCGACCGCAGCGACCATGTCGGGATGCGGCGGGTCGTCGGGGAACCCCTGTCCCAGGTTGATCGCGCCATGCGCCTTGGCGAGCGCCGACATATGTTCGAAGATCGTCGGCGCCATAGAGGCATAGATGGGATGGATCGGGTTCACGTCAGTCCTGCCAACCCGGGCATGACCTGACGCTGATCCGCTGTAAAGCCTTTGCGCATCCGCCATGCGCGAAGCCGCGCCGAAGCGGTTTTGCGGCGCCCATGCAAAAGGCCAGCCCGCGCAAGGTGCGGACTGGCCTTTTCGTGGACGGAAGGGGTCGCCGGGCTTACTGGCCCTTCTTCTCCGTCTTCTTCGCCGCATGATAGGCGGCCTTCTTCACGGGCGCCTTGGTCGTGGCGGCCTTCTTCACCGGCTGCGTGGCGGGCGTGGTCGCCGCAAAGGCGGATCCGCTGGCGATCGCCAGCGACAGGGCGGCGGCGGTAGCGAGCTTGGCAATGTTACGCATATTTAGGCTCCTAGACAGTTGATCCGCCCCGTTGATTGGGCGTCGCCTGGATGAACCGGTCCACTGCCAGGGTCAGGGGGATGGGTTGGGACCGGCTCATCCGACGCCCCCCTTATGCGCCGGGCCTCCTGCCCGCCCGATGACGGCGGGATTACAGTTTCGTCATCTGGCGCCCCGGTCGCCACAACCAGGCGGCGCAGGCAAGATCCTGAACGATCGAGCCCAGCGACTTGTAAATCGTCACGTCGCTTGCGGAGATGCGTCCAGGCGCGCCGCCGGAAAAGACGTGGCCGATTTCCGGCAGCACATGGCCTTCGTCGATCAGCCCAGCCGACTTCGCGCGCAGATATTCCGCACCCTGCGCCAGAACGCCCTCGCGGTGATCGGGAATGAAGCGCGCACGCGCAACCAGCACCTCGTCAATCTCGAACGGTCCGGCGTGGCTCGAACCCACGGCATTGACATGGGCTCCATCGGCGACGTCGCGGTCGAACAGGATGGGATCTGGCGCTGCCGTGAGGGCACATATGATGTCGGCGTCCGCCGCCGCCTCTGCAACAGAGCCCGCCACGCGCACCGAAAACCCCAGGTCGGCGATCCGCCCCGCAAGCGCCTGCGCCTTGTCCGGCGCACGTCCCCACAACACCACCTCGTCAAGGGTGCGGATATGCCGGATCGCAGCGACATGGTGCCACGCCTGCTCGCCGGTCCCCAGAATTGCTAGCCGTCGCGCATCGGGCCGCGCAAGCACATCGGTCGCCGCGGCGGTGGCGGCGGCAGTGCGGATCGCCGTGACCTCGCCCGCGTCGATTACGCACACCGGCGCGCCGCTTGCACGGTCAAAGAGGATGATGACGCCCTGATGCGACGCGCCATGGGCGGCCGCTGCAGGAAAGACGCTGATGATCTTTGCCCCGAAACCCGCACCGTCGAGCGCGCCCGGCATCACCCCGAACAGGTCGCCGCCGCCAAGGTCGATGATCCCGCGCAGCAATTGCTGGCTATGCCCGCCCGACAGCGCGGCCATCGCCCGTTTCATCAACGGGATGCAGTCGGCATGGCTCAGCCGTGCCCGCACCTCCGCCGCGTCGATGAAGGCGATCGGGTCAGCCACCCCACACGCCTTCGGCATGCCGCAGGAAGTTCTGGCCCACGATCTTTTCGATCCGCCGCGACGAATAGCCGCGCGCGGCCAGCAGGTCGATCAGCTTGCGGAACTGGTCGGGTCCGCGCAGGTCGACCACGAAAGGATAGGTGTCGGGCCGCTCGCCGGTCGCGCTGATGCCGGCCGCGCGGCGCGCCTCGATCTCTTTCGCCAGCGCCGCTTCATAGATTTTCAGGTCGTCGATCTGCGTCACCGTGCCGTCGGTGCCGACCCCCACATGATCCTCGCCGCAGACATTCACGGCATGGTCGATATGCGCGACGACGTCCTCAGCGCGCGCATGGCCCGACAGGTTCAGGAACGGCATGAAATATATGCCGACGAACCCGCCCTTTTCCGCCACCAGCCTCAGTTCCGCATCGGTCTTGTTGCGCGGCAGGTCGGTGACGGCGCGGCAGCCGGTGTGGTTGATCGAGATCGGTGCCTTCGACGCCCGCGCGGCCTCCAGGCACGTGCGCTCGCCGCTATGCGACAGGTCGACGATCATCCTCTGCGCGTTGAGCCGTTCGATCACCTCGTGCCCAAAGGCCGTAAGCCCCGGATTATCTGCCGCCATCGACCCGCCGCCGAGCTGGTTCGCCGGATTGTAGGTGATCTGGAAAATGCGCACGCCCATGTTCGCGAAGATGTCGACGCGGCCCGCGTCCTTCCCCATCATCGCGCCGTTCTGAAACCCATAGATGATCCCGATCCGCTTTTCCGCCTTTGCGCGGCGGATATCGGCGACGCTCAATATCTTGACCAGATCGCGCGGATAGCGGCGAAGCAGCATGTCCATCTCGGCCACGTCGGCAACGCTCTTTTCGAACGGTTCGGCAGGGCCGGCGACATAGCCGAGGGTGCAGTTGATCGCGGTCACGCCCGATGCATGCGCCTCTGCCAGCACGCGCGGCGAAAAGGGATCGACGGCATCGGGATCGTTCGGATCGGCCACGCCGCCGAGCGCGTTGACGATGACCCACTTGCGGCTGTCGTTCGCCGCCGCCAGGGCGCCGCGCGGCAGCATCGCGGTCGCCGCCAGCCCTGCCGCGCCGATCATCATGCTCCGCCGTTCAATCGTCATCGCCAAGCTCCTTTGCCGTCACCGGAACATAATCGGCGCGGCGATATTCGCGGCCGCGCTTCACCGTCATTTCGATCCGTTCGATATTGCCGATATCGATCAGCGGGTCCGCCGTCAGCACGACGAAATTCGCAAGCTTGCCTGCCTCGACCGACCCCATGTCCTTTGCCTGCCCCGCCGCGCGCGCACCCACCAGCGTCGCCGAATGGATCACGGCGAGCGGCGGCATGCCGACGTCCACAGCCAGGTAGCGCAGTTCTTCATGCACCTCCGGCCACGCGCCGCTCGCCGGATTGACGAAGTCGGTGCCGGTGGAGATCGGAACGCCCGCGCGCACCGCCTGCTGTGTCAGGCGGATCGTTTGTGCCCCGCTACAGCGCAGCGGCTTCTTGTCGGGATGTGCCTTTCGCTCGGCCTCGAACTTCACGAACAGGCTGCCCGTCGCATCGAGGACCGTCCCCCGGTCGAGCATCGCGCGATACAGGCGGGCGACGACGGGATCATCGCCCGACGGCGCCAGCAGCTCCTCCCGCACGGGCGTCCGATCCTCATAGGCGGCAAGATTTTGCGGCTGCGCCTGATAACCGAGATAGCAGACATGGCTGATCGCGTCGGCGCCCGCGGCGATGACATCGAGCGGCTTTGCCGGAAAGACCGAACTATGCGCCCAGATCATCATATGCTGGCGGTGCGCCTCGGCCGTGATCGCGCGGACGCGTTCGGCGGGCAGATCGGCATAGATCTTGATCGCCGTCGCGGAGGTACCGCGCGCCAGCGTGACCGCGCTGCGCAGGTCGGTCGCCTTGTCGATCGCCTGCATCCACGGCGCCGTTCCCGGCTGAAAGCCGCGGCTGACGGCAAGCACGCGCGGATCCTGGAAAAAGGGCGGCCCCGCCATCAACGCGGCATAATAGATGTCGGGCGCCGGGATTTCTCCGACCAGCGAGGCGCGCGACAAATCGCCGACCGCGCGCAGATCGTCGGCCATGTCGCGCACGGCGGTGACCCCGCCATAGAGCTGGCGGCGAAGGATCGCCTCCGCTCGCGACCGATTGGGCGGCGTCGCGAGATGTACGTGGCTGTCGATCAGGCCAGGGATGACATAACGGCCCGTCAGGTCGACGCTGCGCGCGCCGACGGCGCGGTCGCCCAGGCTGCCCTGCCCGCCAATGGCGAGGATCCGTTCGCCCTCGACCAGAATGTCCTGATGCGGCCGTGCCGGGGCGCCGGTCCCGTCGATGACGGTGGCGTTGCTGTACAGGATGGTATCCGCCGCAGCGGCCGGACTGACGAGGGCAACCACGGCCAGCGAAAAAAGCGAAGCGCGAAAGCGCGAACGAAAGCGGGTCATGGATATTGGCTAACCGCCCGCCCCCATTCCCGCAACCGCAAGCTGGCGGCCTATCTGTTCGTCGATCGGCGCGCCTGCCGCGCCTCTTCGCAATATTGGCCGCTCTCCCGGCAAGCCGCCTCCAACGCCTGGATCGACTTTTCCCACTGGTCCTGGACATAGGGGTCTTTGGAGATCGATGGCGAATATAGGTCGCGCATCCTCGCGTCGCCCAGATTGGCGGTCGAGGACGGCCCGCTCCCGCCCGTCGCGATCGCCATCAGCACCACGACGAACAAGGCCGCGCCGGACAGCAGCCCCAACAACGCAAAGACGATCCAGCGGTGGCGTTTCAGCATGAAATGGCGGCCTCTCATCCCGTTGATGGCCGGACGCGCGGCGGTGGTCCAGCCCCTTTCGTCGGCCGCCGGGATGTGCCCGATATCGGGCGGACAAGGCCGATGACGGGCACCTCCCCCTATGGCGTACCCCTCAAGACTATGTGGCGCCGACGGGCCTTCCGTTATTCCCGCCAAGCGGGCATGGAACGGCAAAGAAGGCGACGCAAATCCCGGTTGCCGCGCATGTCGGCCATGGAGCGACGCCTCGGAATCACGGGGGCGGCCGATGAACAAGCCAATGACATTGGGCTCGATACCGAAGCCCGCATTCGGAACCCCGGCGCCCTGGTTCAAAGCGCCCGTGCTGGGCGGCAATCCCCAATTCACCTTCCACACCGTTGCGGGGCGCGCGGTCATCCTGATGTTCATGGAATCCGCCGCCGATCCGTCGGCAAAGGCTGCGCTCGACCTGTTCATGGCCGCCGCCGATCGCTTCGACGATTTCCACTGCTGTTTCTTCGGCATCAGTGGCGACCCCGATGACGCGGCGACCGGACGCGTCAAGACCCGCATTCCGGGCATCCGTTTCCTGATCGACGAGGAACGATCGATCAGCACGCCATTCGGTGCGGCTGGCGAAGACTCGCCCGGTTATGAACCCTATATATTGGTTCTCGACCGGCAGTTGCGCGTGGCGGGTCGATATTCCTTGGCGCGCGCCGCCGATGCGCTGGCGCTGGCCGATCGCCTGATCGACGAGGTGGCGCCCGGCGACTGGGCCCCCGTGCTGCTGGTGCCGCGCGTGCTCGATCGATCGACCTGCGCACGGCTAATCCGGCTCTATGACGAAGACGGCGGCGAGGATTCGGGCTTCATGCGCGAAATCGACGGCAAGACGGTTTCGGTCATCGACCATTCGTACAAGCGCCGATCGGACCTGGCGATCAAGGACGAGGCGCTTTGCGGATTGCTCAACGCGCGCGTCCATCACTGCCTGCGGCCCGCCATCAAAAAGGCCTTCAGCTTTGATGCATCCCGCATGGAGCGTTATATTGTGGCCTGTTACGACGCCACTATCGGCGGCCATTTCCGCCCGCATCGCGACAATACGACGAAGGGCACCGCCCATCGGCGCTTTGCCGTGACGATCAACCTCAACGCGGATTTCGACGGCGGCGAGCTGCGCTTTCCCGAATTCGGAAACCGCACCTATCGCGCGCCGCCGGGGGGCGCGATCGTCTTTGGCTGCGGCTTGCTGCACGAAGCGACGCCCATCACGCGGGGGCGGCGTTATGCGTTTCTTCCCTTTCTCTACGACGATGCCGCCGCCGCCGAGCGGGTAGGAAACAATGCTTTTCTGGGCGAGGGTATTCAGCCGTATCAATTTGGCTGAAACCGGCCGGTCGGCTTTTCGGATCGCCTAGAGTTCGATCGATATCTTCACATTCTGCGACTTGATGCCCGCAAGCGCCGCGATCGCCAGGCGCGCGGCATGGATCATGATGCTCAGACGCTGCGGGTTCGCAAGCCCATCGGGAATCTCGTTATTCTGCCACACCTCGGGGCCGATCATCTCCTGGTCGAAGCGATAGGCGGCGGTGTCGCTTCGGCCGACCAGGTCGATCTCCGCGATCCCCAGCGCGTTCGCGAGCATCTGTAGATTGCTTTGGCGCGGCTGTGTCCGTCCCGATTCCCACGCCCAGATCGTCGGCCGACTGAGCCCGGTTCGTTCGGCGAGTTCGGACCGGCTCATGCCGCATTCCTCGCGAAGGCGGCGGAGGCGCGCCGGCAGCGGCTCGCCGATCTCGATACCGATCTGACTTGCGGAAGCGCTCACGCCGAACCGTCCCAACCGCGACCTGCGGCAGCGCATGCCTTTTCAACGACATTGACACCCATGGACGCCCCCTAAAGCAACGCGCCATCCCCGATCTGCTATGCTGGAAATTGAAATTTCCCGTCATTCCCTGTTGGGGACATATGGAAAACGCTGTGTCAAAATCGGCCGATCTTCATTGAACAGAGGCGACCCGCAGACCCTCCGGCCCCCGAACATCAATGTTTAGAATGCCGTACCGAAGGTGATCGAGAACGCCTTCGAACGATCGCCTGCCTGACGCACGACCGGCTGCGCGATGTTGAAGCGAAGCTTGCCCGGCGCGAGGTTGAACGACAGGCCGAAGCCGACCGCAACGCGCGGCTTTGCCGAATTGCCGATCAGCACTTCACCCGGCCCCAGTTCGGATCGCCGCGTGCCGAAAACCGACCCGGCATCGACGAATATGCTCGGTGTTACCCCAAACTTATCCAGAGCGCCGTCCAGGCGCATCGACAGCTCGAGCCGCCCGACATAGTAAGCGCTGCCGCCGATCGCGGTTGCCTGCCCCGGACCGGCGTTGACGGGGATCACCTTTGGCCCCAGGCCGCGAAGGTCGAAGCCGCGCATGCTGTTGCCGCCGATATAGAAGCGATCGAACAGCGGGATATCGCGGCCGCCGAAGCCCTTCATATAGCCGCCCTCCAGCCCCAGCGAGACATCGAGGTTGCCGCTGAGGCGGCGGTGAAAAGTGCCCCCCGCGCGGATCCGGACATAACGCGTCGTGCCCCCCGGACCGGCGATATCCTGCGTGACGCGAAGCTGGAAACCGCGCGTCGGATCGGTCGCGCTGTCGCGCCGGTCGAGGCTGAGCGCGACGCTGAAGACCGAACTGGTCGACGGGCCGAGCGCGTCGCAGAAGAGCGTGCCGTGAATGCCGACGTCGCAGAGAGCGTTCTTCCGGCGGATGCGAAAGTCCTCGTCGGAAAAGCGGTAGTTGGCGGCGACGCGAAACCCGCGGTCGAGCTGCCGCCCGACATAGAAGTTGATGCCCCGCGCCGACTGGACGAACAGCGAGGCGCTGTCGGCCTTGTCGAAACCGACCGCGGTCGAGCGCGAATAAAAGAAGGTGGGCGCCACAGCGAACTTGCTGCCCAGCAGATTGCCGTCGACCGCGCCGAGCTCGACGAGCGTCTGGACCTTTGAATAGCGCGCCGACACGCTGATGTCGCGGCCCGGCGCGCCGATGTTCGTGCGCGACAGCTTGATCGACGCGATCGGTCCCTCGATCGACGAATAGCCGCCCGACAGCGCCAGCCCGCCGCGCGACAGCGTCTGGAGCGACAGGAGATCGCCCTCGCGCGCCGCGCCGTCGGTCGCGGTGCTGTCGGCGGCGACGTCCATGTCGCGGCTCGGAACACCGCTGGCCGGATCGTCGTCGTCACGATCGGGGGCTGTCGACATCGGCTCGCCGGCGGCGTGCGGAGCCTGGCCGTTGAGCGCCGCAGCGGGGGCAAAGGCGTGCCGCGATCCCATGTCGGCGAGCGCGATCGCCGCCTGCCGCTTCGGGCCCGGATCGCCGAGCCAGGGCGCCGCGGCGGCTTCTCCGCCAAAGATTTGCGCCGTCGAGGGGAGTGCATGGGCCGCAGGGTCCGACAGCGGGGCCGCATCGAGGAACGGCGACGCATCGGCGGCAGGCACCAGCGTGTCGGCCAACAACGGCAGCGCCGATGCCGAAGGTGCATAGTCCGGCGCCCCGCCCGGCAAGGCCGGAGCATCGGCCAACACCGGCGCCAGCATCCCCACATAAGGAGGCTCCGTCCCCGCCATTTCGTCGAGCACCAAAGGTGGCCCCACCGCGTCCGCTTTGTCGATCAGGGGCCGCGTCGACGACGTCGGGGGGAACGCATGCTTTCGGGTACGCCGCGCGGCAACAGCCGGCAGCACGACGTCAAGCGGCACGTCGAACGCACGATTGGAGGGGTAGGAAGCGATCGGCCCATAGCGCGTGTACGGGGGAAATATCGCCGGGCCGGGTACGCCGGCCGATCCGGTACCGCCGATCCCGATGGTGACCGCCACCCCCAGCGCAGTCCCCTGCACCGCCTGGTGGATGCCCTGGCAAAGTAATCCGTATCCGGACAACTTCCTTCCCCCTCTTCCGGAGCGCTAGGCCCCGGCCCACACCTCAGCTCGAAGCCGCCTTGGGGTCATGATTCCCGGAAGGATCGGTTGAAACTGTCGATCATCGGCTGGAACAGATATTGGATCAGCGAATTCGACCCGAGGTTGATGTAAACCTCGGCTGGCATGCCCGACATCAACCGCACGCCGGGATAACGCTTCAATTGTTCGGGAGCGATTTGGACGATCACCTTGTAGTATATCTGCTGGCTGTCCTTGTCGAAGATCGCGTCGGGGCTGACCTCCTTCACCGTTCCGAGAAGGTTCGGGATCACGCGCGCCTTATAGGGCGTCAGCTTGATTTCGGCCTTCAGGCCCGAATGGACCATGTCGATGTCGTTGGGACGCAGCCGCGCCGCGACCACGATCCCTTCGGACGAGGGCACGATGTCCAATATCGGTTGCCCGGCCCCGACGACCCCGCCCGGCGTAATCAGCCGCAGATTGGCGACGCGCCCCTCGATCGGCGCCACGATCTGCTGGCGGGTGCGGACGTCGGCGCTGACCTTCAGCTTTTCCCTTGCCTCGGCGATCCGGAGCTGAACCTCGCGCTGCTGCGACGTCGCCTCCAGCGCCACCTGACCGCGCAGCGACACCATCTGGGCCCGCGTTTCGCCGATGGTGTCGCGAAGGCGATCGAGGTTGTTGGTCAGCTTGCCCTGCTCGCCCTCGACGAGCGCTTGCTGCCGCTGCAGCGCGAGCAGGCGCGACTTGCGCTCCAATCCCTCGTCCACCAGCATGTTCACGCCCATTTCCTCGTCGTTCAGCAGCTTGGCCTGGTCGGAAAGCGCGGCGATCTGCGCGTCGGAACTGCGTATATCTGCGTGCGACTGCCCGATCCGTTGCGTGAGGACCGCCGTCTGTTCCGAAAGTCCGCGCTGCCGCGACAGGAATTCGGCGTTGGACGCGGCGATGATCTCCTTGACCTCGGGGTCGCTCGCGACCGCGAGCAGTTCGGCCGGGTAGCGGATCGTCCGCAGCCCCAGCCGCTCGGCGGTCAGCCGCGCGTCCTGCGCCAGCAGGCCGTAAAGCGTCGAGCGCAGCGCGGCATCGGACGCGTCGGTCTGGGTGTCGTCGAGCTCGACGAGCGGCTCGCCGGCGCGCACGAACTGCCCCTCCTCGACCAGGAAGCGACGAACGATCCCGCCCTCCAGATGCTGCACCGTCCGCCGCCCGCCACCCGCCGCCTCCAGATAGCCGGGCGCGATCGCGGCGCTGTTGAGCGGCGCGGCCCAGGCCCAGATCCCGAAGGCGATGACGAACAGGCCGATCGAGATCAGCGCCATGCGGAGCGACCCGCGGACCCGGGGCCCCGGCGCGTGGCCGGCGGGCGCAGGCAGCGCGAGCGGCGCCGGATCGCGGCTCAGACTAAGCGGAACATTCATGCCTCCGCTCCCTTCTGGTTGAACATGACCGGGTTGGTCTTTGCAGGGTCGCCGTGCGGCGCACCCTCGCCAGGCGCGATTACCCGCCGACTGCCGCTCATCTCGGCAATCACGTTTCGGGCATCGCCGAATTTGGCCGCCTGTCCATCCACCATCAGCAGGATCTTGTCGGCCAGTTCGAGCAGGTTCGACCGATGCGACACGATGATCGTCGTCATGTTCAGCGCCTTGAGCTTCTTGATCGTCGCCAACAGCGCCGCGTCGCCACGCGCGTCGAGGCTTGCATTGGGTTCGTCGAGCACGACCAGCGGCGGCAGTCCGTACAGCGCGCGCGCCAGCCCGACCCTCTGTCGCTGTCCCCCGGACAGTTGATGCCCGCCGTCGGTCAGAACGCAATCATAGCCGCCGTCGAGGCGCAGGATCATGTCGTGGCAATCGGCCAGCTTGGCCGCCGCGATGATGTCCGCATCGCTTGCGTCGGGCCGAAATCGCCCGATGTTTTCGCGGATGGACCCCGGCAAAAGCTCGACGTCCTGCGGCAGATAGCCGACGTTGGGGCCGAAATCGCTGCGCATCCAATCGAAGGTATCGGCGCCGTCGAGCCGGACATGACCCGAACTCGGCTTCAGCACGCCGACGAGCAGGCGCGACAGCGTCGTCTTTCCCGACGCCGACGGCCCGACGATCGCGAGCATCTTGCCCGCATCGATCGCGAAGGTGACATTCTTCAGGATCGCGCCCTTCACCCCCGGCGCAAAAAAGGTCAGCCCCTGGATCGCCATGGCGCCCGACGGCTTCGGCAGCGACATCTGCGACGGGCGCGCGACCGGCAGGTCGCAGAAGCGCGACAGGCGGCGCAGGCTTTCGCGCGCAAGCACGAACTGTTTCCAATAGCTCATCGCCGCTTCGATCGGTGCGAGCAGCCGCGCGATGAGGATCGATCCGGCGATCATCGCGCCGCCGGTCAATTGCTGATCGAGAATGAGCAGCGCGCCGACGCCCAGCAATATGACCTGCACCAGGTTGCGGACGAACTTCATCCAGGCAAGCACCCGGCTCGACTGGAACTGCGTGCGATCCACGGACTCGGTCTCGGCATAATAGCGTTCGGCCCAATGCCCGACCGTATCCTTGGCCATGCCCATCGCATCGATGACTTCGCTGTTGCGGACGAGCGACTCCGCATATTGCATGTTGCTGGCCGCCAGCTTCTGCGTCTCGCTGATCGCGCTGCGCGTGATCCGTTCATTGTACCAGGTGAGGCCGAACAACACGACGGCGCCGACGAACGAGATCAGGCCAAAAATGGGATGCAAGAGGAAGACGACCACCAGGTAGAGCGGCACCCACAGCATGTCGACGACGCTGAAAACGGTGGGCGTCGATATGAAATTCTTGACCTGCGCCAGCTCGCGCAGGGCTTCCAGTCGCGTTCCCGGTGTGATCAGCCTCTGCTCGAGCGAACGGATGAGCAGCGTCGGAGCGAGCCGCTGCGCCATCCATGTGCCGACGCGGTTCGCCGCCTGTTGCCGCACACCGTCGAGGATCGCGCCAAGTCCGATGGCCAGCGAGATCGCGACCATCAGAAAGAACAGCGTATCCTTGCTCTGGCTGGTCAGAACGCGGTCGAAAATCTGCATCATGTAAAGCGACATGGCGAGAGCGGCCATGTTGGTGATCATCGAGAAGAGAATGAGCTGCGCGGCTATGCGGCGCTGCGGCCACAATATTTCCTTGAGCGGATTGGGTCCCTTTGCCGCTGCGCGCGGTTCGACCAGGGCGTTTGCCGCCATCCTATTGCTCCCAGATAGGGGAGCTGTCGGCGGCGTGGAGCGGAAGGATCAGGCCGGAAATCAGGCCTGCAAGTTCCATCTGGCGATGGACGCCCAGCTTCGCACGGACACGCTTCAGATAGGTGCGCGCCGTTTCCTCCGACAGGCCGCAGCCCTCCGCCGCGTTGCACAGGCTGCTCGATCGCAGGAAGTGGCCGAGGAAGCGTTGCTCGGATGGCAAAAGCCCGAGGGCTTCGAGCAGCGACCGGGGCGCGTCAACCTTGCCCGCCCCCATGATGATCATCATGGCGCAGCGCGCCGTTCCGCCTTCCGACCGCGATTTGGCCGAAATCACATAGACCAGGCGCCAGTCGCCATTGCGGCAGTCGAGCCGGAATACATCCTCCATCGGCACGTCCGCCGTCGCGGCGCGGCGGATACTCTCGCGAAGCTGCTTCGCCTGTTGGGGGTCCACCGCGACGATCGCGCCGTCGGCCGCTCGGATCAGCCATTTGCGCTGTTCGACCATCGCCGCCGCCGCGCTGTTCAGGAACAGCGGTTGGGCGTCCGCCGACAGCAACGCCATCGACAGCGAAACCCGATCGAACATGCCCTCCAGCATGGCGGAGCGGCGGGACTGGCGCGCGAGCTGCGCAACCCCGGCGGCGGAATCGGCGAGCAGAGGCGCTATCAACTGCAGGGAACAGCTGTCCTGCTCGCTGAACCGCCCACATCCGCTCTTCCGAAAGAACAGCGCCTGGATATTCGCGCCATTCCGCCTCATCCGAATGGCGATGCCGCAATCATAGACGCGCGGCATGCTGCCGGCATCAACGCTGCCGGGCTCTTCGAGGCTGAAATCTACGGCTGCATCGGCCGCGGAAATCTGGAATTGGTGGACCGGCGCGTCCCCGATGCGCAGCCACAGATGACCCATCATCTTCAGCAGCGCCTCGATCGCCTTGGGATTGCCCCGGGCCTCGTCTAGTCCGATCAGGAAGGAATGGCGCCGCGGCACGGCCCCCCGAAACGTGACCGTCAGAATCGCCGAAACGATATCGAACTGTGCAAGATAGTCGTACCAGACCTTTCGGGTATTCGACGCCACGTCGACGACGCGCTCATGACCGAGGCACACCTCATCCTGACCGAACTCACCTGCATCGCCATAGGTATCGCAACCATCGCCATTCGCGTCAGCGTAAAGCGTCGAAAGCTCCATATCCGAAGGCATTATGGTCCCCCCATGAGTCATAGGCCGGACGCGAGCGCCAACGCCCGCGACAGGAAATGCATGCGCGACCATGATGTGGACGCGACGTTCCGGGTACGGACAGAACGCGCGTCTTTGGCTGGGATACCTCGAACTTTGTTTCCCTAGCCGAAGCTGTCGATTGACGTGGATCTCTCGATAGCGCCGCCTGCTGCCAGAGCTGCAGGAGACAGCCGACGTCTATTTCGATTCGACCGAGCGAGTCTATTATCCCCTCGGACATATCCGTTTGGGTAGTTTCCCGCCGCGCCGCCGCGCACTAGTCTCCATGCATAAGAAAAAAGGGGCGTCGCGCTCGAATCCAGCGAGATTCAGGAGAGGCGAAGTGCGGAATTTCTCGACATTCGGAGCGGTCGTGCTGGGCGTGTCCTGCACCGCGCTGACGATCGTGATCGGCGCGACGCCGCTGGCCGCGCAGGACGCCCCAGTGGGCAATATCCCGTCGGGCACGATGGCCGGGCTGGCGCGCCACGTCGTCGAATTCAATCCGGATGTCGTGGCGCAGCGCCAGCAGGTCCGCATCGCAAAGGCGCGGCTCGAGTCTGCCGAGGCAGGCTATCTGCCCACGATCCAGGCAAGCGGGCTGGTCCAAAGGCGCGAGATCGACGTCAAGAAGGGCGGCGCCGGCGACTCCGAATATACCGCGGGACAGGCATCGATCGAGGCTCGGCTGCGCTTCTATGACGGCAATCGCACCTATAACGCGGTCAAGATCGCCAAGGCCGAACTGCAGGCGGCGGAGGCAGGCCTGCAGGGCACCGCCTCGGACATCCTGCTCGAACTGTTGACCAGCGCGGCCGACATCCATCTCAACCGGAAGATATTGGAATATTCGCAGGCGCAGAGCGACGCGATCGGCGAGCAGCTTCGTGCGACCGAACGCCGGCTGGAATTCGGCGAGGCGACCCGGACCGATCAGGAACTGGCACGCGCGCGGCTCGCGACGTCGGAGGCCGGCGTCCTTGCCGCGACCGAACAGCTCAACGTCACCAGCTATCGCTTTCGATCGGTCAGCGGCCTGTCGGGCACGGCGACACCGCCGCTGCCTTCGCTCGCGGCGATACCCGGCTCGCTTGGCGAAGCGCAGCGCATCGCGTCCGAAAATGCACCGCGGTTGCGCGCCGCGCGCCTGAACGCGCAGGCCGGAAAGTCCGGGGTCAATTTCGCATCGGGGGCGCTGCTGCCGCAGCTCGACGCGGTGAGCGGCTATGAATATCTGACCGGCGGCGTCGCCAATCTGTTCACCGGCAAGCTGCCCAAGGATCGTTCGTCGCTCTATTATGGCGTCGAACTGAACGTCCCCATCTTTCAGCCGCGCGACCATGCCGAGGTTCGCCGCGCGCGCGCCGTCCGCGACCAACGGCTGACGCAGGCGAATTCCGCCGAGCGGACGGTGGCGGAGGAAGTGGGCAGCTATTGGACGCAGTGGCAGTCGGCGAAGAGCACCATCGCCGCCGCCGAGACGGCCGTCGCCTCGATCGAGAAGGCGGCCGAAGGCATAAAGAAGGAGGCGGTGGGCGGGAACCGGACGCTGACCGACGTCCTCAACGCGCAGAACGAGCTGCTCTCGGCCCGGGTGACGCTGGAGCGGGCGCGCCGGGCGGAGTTCGTGGCGCGCGCCGGCCTGCTCGCCGCGATCGGACAGCTTGACACCGATGCGATCGTCGAGGGGCGCTGCTGCGCCGGCGACCCGATCACGCGCCCCGACTCGTCGCGGCTCGGCAAGCCCGTCATCGCGGCCGCCCCCGAAGCGGCGCCGCTACCGGAGGCCGCGGCCGCGCGGCCGCAACGATCGGCGCTCGGCAAGGACGTCAGGCTGGCCCGCATCGACAAGGTGCCGCCCCCGGTGGATGCCGCGCGCCCCGGCGCCTCGACACTCGGGCGCAGGCCCGACTAGCGGCACCCCGCGACCGGAGCGGACCGCCGGCGGCGCTTCGAACGGGGCGCCCCGTTGCCGCGCGTGCGCGGGCCTGTCCGGGCGCCATGATCCGGCCCGACCTGACCCAAAATGAACCACCTCAGAAAATTGTCGGCCATGTCCCCATGCAGGAATATTCGTCCTCCGACCCCCGCCATATCCAATGCTCATGGCCTTGTAATCTCAAGGCCATCCGGGTGTGTTTTGGCTGGTCAGGCGAAAGCGCATCCATTCGACCAGAAACGAAGAGGATAGCGAAATGCCAACTGTTAATCCTTCAAGTGCGCCTAACGCACCCAAGGCGACGACCGCGAGGGGCCAGGTACTCGGCACGAACGCAGTCGACTTTATCGACCTCAATGCGATCACCACGACCGCCAACCTGCCGTACAATGCGCGCGGCAACGGCGGGAACGACACCGTTTATGGCAATAATTTCGACAATGATCTGTACGGCGATGCCGGCGACGACAATGTCATCGGCCGTTCGGGGAACGACCGGATCGATGGCGGGCTCGGCAACGACACGCTGATCGGCGATCAGGCCTCGTTCGTCGTCGTCGGACCTGGAAATGTCGTCTATTCGGGCATCGACAATGGCGGCGCCGACGGCAACGACACGCTGCTCGGCGGTGCCGGTAACGATACCGCGTGGGGCGGAGGCGGAAACGACTTCATCCGCGGCGACGCCGGTAACGACGTGCTCAACGGCCAATCGGGCGACGACCGCATCGAAGGCAATGCCGGCAACGACACCATCGACGGCGGGACCGGCAACGACAATCTGTTCGGCGGGACCGAAACCGACGTCGTGACCGGCGGCGACGGCGATGATTATATCGACGGCGGCACCAACTCGAACGGCGTCGACAGCCTGTCGGGCGGCAACGGCAATGACGTGATCTTCGGCGATGGCGGCCCTGGCCGTAACGCCGACACCGATTACGCCTATAACCAGAGCGGCTATAACCCGGGGCTCGGCCATGCCGACAGCATTTCGGGCGGCAACGGCGACGATCAGATCTTTGGCCAAGGCGGCAACGACTCGATCACCGGCGATGACGGCGACGACCTTCTGTGGGGTGATGACGGCAACGACACCATCTCCGGCGGGACCGGCTTCGATGCGATCGACGGCGGCGAAGGCGACGACAACCTGGCCGGCAACGACGGCGATGACGAGCTGAACGGCGATGCCGGCAACGACGTCATCCGCGGCGGTGCGGGCCTCGACTTCGTCCAGGGCGGCGCCGACAATGACGACATCGGCGGCGGCACCGGCGACGACACGTTGAACGGCAACGACGGCGACGATCTGGTCAACGGCGACGCAGGCGACGACCTGATCGCCGGACAACTGGGCGACGACGTGCTGAATGGCGGCGACGGTAACGACGTCATCACCGGCAACGGCGAGCAATCGCCCTATGACCCGTCCGACCCCGACTTCACCGACGATGACATCATCTCCGGCGGCAACGGCGACGACACGCTGAACGGCAACGACAGCGACGACATCGTGAACGGCGACGCAGGCAATGACTATGTCAGCGGCGACGAAGGCGACGACAGCCTGTCGGGCGGCACCGGCGACGACTATGTCACCGGCGGTGCCGGAAACGACGTCGCGGCCGGCAACGACGGCGATGACTCGGTCTATGGCGATGCCGGAGCCGACAATCTGTCGGGTGGCAACGGCGACGACTTCGTCTCGGGCGGCGTCGGCAACGACGTGGCGTCGGGCGATGACGGCGACGATGTCGTGACCGGCGGCCTCGGTGCCGACCTCATCTTCGGTGGCGACGGCAACGACGTCCTCGATGGTGACAACTTCGACGATGCGGTCACCGGCGGCAACGACACGATGTACGGCGGCAACGGCTTCGACTTCATGGAAGGCGGTGGCGGTAACGACTTCATGGACGGCGGCGCGGACGACGACACGATGTACGGCGACCGCGGCAACGACAACATGTTTGGCGGAACCGGCGACGACTATATCGAAGGCGAGTCGGGCAACGACAGCATCACCGGCGGTGAAGGCAACGACCGGATGTCGGGCGGAAGCGGAAAGGACCTGTTCAAGTTCGATTCGACCGATACGTCGCCGGGATTCGGTGACGACACGATCGAATCGCCGCTCGGCGGTCTCGACTTCAACCTCGCCAACCGCGACACGCTGGTCTTCGACGTCGATGCGGGCTTCGACCCGACATCCGACATCGTCGTGCTGACGGCCGACTGGGACGGCGACGGCGATGCCCTGGACGTGCTCGTCGCGACCGCGGCCGGCAGCGTCATCCTCGAGGATTTCTGGCAGGGCGCCTCGGCTCCCATCCAGGCCCTCGCGGCGGCTGGCGCGTATGACTCGGTTGCGGCGATCAACGCCTACAGCCAAGGCAATGCAAGCTACGACATGATCACGTTCGTCTGAGGAAAGGCTTCGTACGGGGATCTGATCCCCGGACGAACCTCTGCAGACTGGAGGGCAGGCCGCCACGGCCTGCCCTCTTTTTTTGCGTTGTCCCCATCTGGGAATGACGGGGATCGCGAATTTCCGGCATTTCCGGATCAGGGATGGCAGGGTCAGGACCACTCCCGCAACAAGGTGGAATCACTGCAGAGAAGATGGGTCGATCGGCGCGGACAGAACGTCGCCTGCCCCAAGTTCGGCCAGCTGCGGCTGGCCAGCCGGCTCCGCCGCCACGCCCCCCTGGCGGCGGCCGGCGTCCCCGTCGCCAGCGGACCGGCAACAGCGCCCGTCTCGACCGAAGACGCCGACATGGTTGCAGATGATCAGCCATGAAGATCAGTATAATAAAATTAATATTCTGATAAATATTATATTAACCGCAATTTTTGAAATTGATTTCAAAATCATAAAATTAATGTTGCGATATATATTTCAGATATTGATAAGTAATATTGTGAATTTTCATATATTACTCATTTAGTTATTAAATTCATCCGAAAGTATGAGTGCGCATACCGCAAATTGCCATTGCAGAATCATCGACCCAGGTTTGTATTTGACGGGTCAGTGACCAGGCACGGGCATCGGGCGCCAAAGAGACCCAGCACGATCACAACTGCATTCAGCTTCGCTCCACACCCTGTCGGCGTGGAAGCGCGGCGCCGTCCATAGCGGCCGGGCCCTTCGCGGGGAACGGCATCGGATGGGCAGATGTCGAGGTGGAGGGGGACCGAAGGGCGATGGAGCGAAGGTCAATTCAGCAGCCCGCCGAAGCGGCCGGCGCAGCGAAAGCCGTTCCCGCAGGATCGACGAGCATCCAGCCCGCCGGCGGCTTGGTACAACTGCCGCCCGGAACGCGGCTCGACGCCATCAAATTGTCCGGCAACGACCTGATCGTCACCCTGCCCGATGGGCAGGTCCTGGTCATCATCGACGGCGCGCTTCAGATTCCGCAGGTCAAGATCGGCCCGATCAACATCCCCGCCCCGACGATCGCCGCGCTGATCGCGGGACAGGAACCGGAACCGGCGGCCGGCGCGCCGCAAAGCTCCGGCGGGAATTTCGAACAGACACCCGGCGACATCGGCTCGCCCTTCGCTTTGGGCGACCTGTTGCCGCCGACCGATTTCGCGCTGCCCGACCGCGAGGCGAACGAACTGATCCCCAACGCAATCGACGATGAGCCGGAGATACTGATCACTACCCCCGATCAGCCGGCTGGCGCCACCTCGGCCACGGCAACGGTGGCCGAGGCGGCGCTTCCCCCACGCGGCAGCGAGCCCGCCGGATCGGACCCCGCCTCGACCGCCGAAGCGATCAGCGGCACGATCCAGATCAGCGCGCTCGATCAACCCAGCGTCGTGTCGGTCAACGGTACGGTCGTCACGGCGATCGGACAGGTCATCGCGACGCCGCTCGGCCAGATCACGATCACCAGCATCGCGCCCGACGCGATCGGCTACAGCTATACGCTGACCGACAACAGCACCGACCCGAATGCGACCGACACGGTCACCGTCACGGTCACCGACAATGACGGCGACGTCGCAACCGCCACGCTGACACTGACCATTACCGATGATGCGCCGACCGCACGCGCCGATACCGACGACGTCGCCGACGGCACCGCGCGGGGCAATGTCATCACCGGCGCCAATACAACCAGCGGCGTCGCCGGGGCAGATACGCCCGGCGCCGACGGTGCGGTCGTCAGTGGGGTTCAGGTCGGATCGGACGGCACCTTCGCGCCGGCGGGGACGGCGGTCAACGGCCAGTACGGCCGCCTGCTGATCGGTGCCGACGGTACCTATGTCTACATCCGCGCGGCGGGCACGCCCGGCGGCGTCTCCGACGTCTTCACCTATCGGCTGACCGACGGCGACGGCGATACCGCGACGGCGACGCTGACGATCCGGATTCCGGACAGCACCCCCACGCTCACCGTCCCCTCGGCGGGCGGCGAAGGAACGCTGGTCGACGAGGCCGGCCTGCCCGAACGCGACGGCGGATCGCCGGGATCGCGCGCGGGCGACGACAGCAACGCGACCTCGGGCATCATCCAGTATAGCACCGCCGACGGCCCCGCCGTCATCACCATCAATGGCGTCCAGATCACCGGCGAGGGACAGGAAATCCAGCTCGACACCGGCATCTTCCTTGTCATCGCGATCAATCCGGACTCGATCGAATATGCCTTCGTCCTGACCGACAATGTGATCGGCGATCCGGCGTCGCAGCCGATCATGGTCGGCATCACCGACAGCGACGGCGACACCATATCCGCCAGCTTCGATATCGACATTCTCGACGACATGCCCGACGCACGCGCCGACACCGACAGCCTGACCGCGGGCGTCGACGAAGCGGCGACGGGGAATGTCGTCGCCGACGCCGAAAATGACGGCGGGCGCGACGTACCGGGTGCCGACGGCGCGACCGTCACGGCCATTTCGGCCGGCGGCGAAAACGGCACCGTCGGCGGCGCGACGGCCGGCGCCTATGGCACGCTGGAGATCGCGGCGGACGGCAGCTATCGCTATGTGATCGATCCCGAAAATACAGAGGTTCAGGGGCTCGACGGCGACGAGGAACTGACCGAGACATTCGATTATGTCCTGACCGACGGCGACGGCGACGAGGTCACGGCGACGCTGACCATCACCATTCGCGGGCGCGACGACGGCGTGACGCTGACCGGGCTCAATCCCGCGGGTGCCGAGGTGACAGTCGCGGAGGCCAATCTTTCGGACGGGTCGAACCCCGACAGCGTCGCGCTGACCCAGACCGGCAGCTTCAGCTTCGACGCCGCGGACGGCATTGCCGCGCTGACGATCGGCGGCGAGCCGCTGTTCGACGGCACGGTCATTCCCGGGCTGACGATCGCGACCGCGCTCGGCATCCTGACGATCACCGACTTCGAACCGATATTCGATGCGGTGGGCGACGTCGTCGGCGGCACCATCAGCTACAGCTACGAGCTGATCGACAACAGCCTGCTCCACAGCGGCGCCAACGGCGCATCACTTACCGAATCCTTCGCGATCCAGATCGTCGACAGCGACGGCACGACCGCGACGGCCAGCCTGGATGTCCAGATACTCGACGACAATCCGGTGGCCCGCTCTGCGCCGTCGATCACGGTGGCGGAGGACGCGCCGCCGATTTCGGGCAATCTGCTGGCGAACGACACGCGGGGAGCCGACGGCGCGGTCGTTACCTCGGTCACCATCGGCGGCGTGGTGGTCGCGGTGGCGGCGACCGGAACGACCAGCTACACCAATGCCAACGGCACCTACAGCTTTCAGCCGAACGGCGCGTGGACGTTCGATCCGGTCACGAAGACCAGCGCCTTCGCGGTGAACGCCGACTTCACCTATACGATCACCGACGGCGACGGCGACCAGTCGTCGGCGCTGCAACAGATCCGCATCGCCGACGGCACCGATCCGCACGCCAGCGCGCCGATCACCCTTGTCGTCGACGACCAGAATCTGGAAACCGGGTCGACCCCCTCGGTCGTCCAGCCGGTTTCGGCGAGCGGCCAGATTACCTTCACCGCCGGCTCCGACGCCATCGCGTCGATCGGCTTCGGCGACCTGTCGACCCTCGACGGCGGGCTGAGCTGGACCTTCGAATCCGCCACGCAGATTATCGGTTGGGACGCCGATCAGAACGCGGTCATCGTGATCGACCTCGGCGTGTCGGGCAATGTCGCGACCGTCACCGCGACGCTGCAGTATAATTACGGCCTGCATCCCGACACGACGATCGACGACATCGCTAACCTGGGCTCGATCACCGTCGTCGCGACCGACGCAGACGGCGACACGGCGGCCGGGACCGTCAATCTTTCGGTGTCCGACGACATACCCACGATCAGCGCGGCGGGTTCGGCGGCCGGTTTGCTGGTCGTCGACGAAACCGATCTCGCGACCAATGCGACCGCGAATTTCGCCAGCCTGTTCAACATGACGGTCGGCGCCGACATGGCGGGCAGCGGCGTGACCTACAGCTTCGAGGTGACGAACGCGTCCGGGCTGATCGACGTCGCGACGGGACAAAAGATCATATTGAACGCGGCCGGCAATGTCGTGGAGGGCCGCCTTCAGGGTTCGCCTTCCACCGTCGCGTTCCGGTTGACGGTCGGGGCCGACGGCATCGCGACGCTCGACCAGATTCGCGCCGTTCGGCATCCCGATGCCTCGAACCCCAACGACAGCGTCACGCTTTCGCCAACGCTGATCCGGCTGACCGCGACCATCACCGATGGCGACGGCGACCATGCGTCGGCAACCGCGCTGGTCGGCGCCGCATTGGTGTTCAAGGACGACGGGCCGTCGATCAGCGCCGCGAACGTCGACACGAACAGCATCACCCTGACGACGCAGGATGCCGACACGCGCGGCGCGGCGTTCGACACGGCGACCGCCGATCTGTCGGGCGCCTTTTCGGTTTCGATGGTGCAATTCGGGGCGGACGGCCCGGCCGGTACGGGCCTGGCGACATGGTCCTATTCCCTGGCGCTGGGCTCGGCGGTCGCGACCACCGCCCTGTTCAGCAACGGCGTGCCGGTCACGCTGTCCCTCGTATCTGGCGAGATCGTGGGCAGCGCGGGCGGCACGCCTATTTTTTCCATCGCCGTGAACGCGGCGACCGGCATCGTCACGCTGACCCAGTTTGCCGAGATCGATCATCCGCTGCCGGGCTCGTCCGGCAATTATGCGGCGCAGCTCGTCACGCTCGCCGCCAATCTGGTCGAACTGCACGGCACCGCGACGATCGTCGACGGCGACGGCGATGCGATTTCGGCGACCGCGATCGTCGACCTGGGCGGCAATATCCGTTTCGCCGATGACGGCCCGTCGATATCCGCCGGCGCCACCGCACCGAACCTGGTCGTCGACGAAAGCAATTTCGCGGTCGACGCGACCGCCAATCTGTCGGGACTGTTTGCCGTGACGACCGACTTCGGCGCCGATGGCCCGGGCAGCGTCGCCTACAAGCTGGGCGTGACGGCCGGCGCCAGCGGCCTGATCGACTCGCTGACGGGCGAAGCGGTGGTCCTGTCGATCACCGACGGCGTCATCTCTGGCCGCACCGCTACGCAGGAGGTGTTCCGCATCTCTGTGGACGCCGCGGGCGTCGTCACTTTCGACCAGTCTCGCGCGGTGATCCACAGTCCCGACAGCGGTCCCGATCAGATAATGTTCCTTTCGGGCAGCAACCTCATCACGCTGACCGCAATCGTCACCGACGGCGACGGCGACACCGCGCAAACGACCGCCGATATCACCGGGCATTTCGCGATCCGCGACGATGCGCCGGTCGCGGTGCACGACGACGACAATGTTTCGCGCGATGGACAGATTTTTGCCGACGGCAATGTGCTGACCGGGATCGGCGGAACCGACGAAAACGGCATGGACGGATCGCCCGACAGCGCGGGGAGCGACGGGGCGCTGCGCGTCGTCGGCGTGGCGTTCGGCGCGACGGTCGGGACGCTCGGCACCGCGCTGGCCGGCGCCCACGGCACGATCACGCTCGCCGTCGACGGCAGCTATCGTTACGATCTCGATCCCAATGATCCGGCGGTCATTGCGCTCGACTCCAACGAGACGCTGACCGAGACTTTTCAATATACCGTGCGCGATGCCGACGGCGACGCATCGACCGCGACGATCACGATCAGCATCACCGGCGCGAACGACTTTCCCATCGCGCGCGCCGACACCAACTGGGTGCTCGACGGGCCGAGTGGGTCGGACCCGAGCGCGACCGGCAATGTGCTGCAGAATATCGCGCACCCCGGCGCGCCCTTCGGCAGCTTTGCCGATGTCGCGGACAACGACCCCGACCTGGAGGCGATCACCGTCACCACGGCGGGCACCTATGTCGGGCTTTACGGAACGCTCATGATCGCGGCCGACGGCGGCTACACCTATACGCTCGACGAGGACAAGGCGGCGGTGAACGCGCTCGACGCGGGCCAGACGCTGGTCGACAGCTTCGCCTATACGATCAGCGACGGTTCGCTGTCGGTCGGCTCGATGCTCAGCGTCACCGTCTTCGGAACGAACGACGCGCCCACGATCGGCACCGCGATCGCGCGCATCTCCGAAGAGGGGCTGGTCGGCGGGCTTCCCGACAATGCCCCGAACGCGACGCTCGACACGACGAACAGCACGGCGGCCAGCGGCGTCCTGGCGATCGGCGACGCCGACGCGGGCGAAACGCTGACCGCGACGCTGGGCAATCCGGGGGCGGTGCTGACCGCGGGGGGCATTCCCGTCACCTGGACGGGGGTCGGCACCGGCACGCTGATCGGCTCGGCGGGCGGATCGGAGGTCATTCGCGTGACCCTCGCCGCCAACGGCGCCTATACCGTCACGCTGTCGCACGCGGTCGATCATCCGACCGTCGCGCTGGAGGATCTGAAGAGCTTCTCGGTCCCGGTGTCGGTCTCCGACGGCACCGTGACGACGACCAGCGCGTCGGCGATCCAGATCGTGATCGAGGACGATGCGCCGACGGCGCAGGGCGAGACGGGTTCGTCGGCGCAGATTCAACAGGACGTCAACACGCTCTTCATCCTCGATTTCAGCGACAGCATCGACAGCGGCGAACTCAACACGATGATCGGCGCGGTCCAGGGCGCGCTGACGCAGCTCGACAACGCCGCGTCGGGGGCGATGACCATTCGCTTCGTGATCTTTTCGTCGGGCTCCTTCGCCTCGCCCTCCTTTTCCAGCGCGGCCGATGCGAACGCCTATCTCACCTCGCTCAACCCGCTGGCGGGCGGCGAGCGGCCGTCGCAGGCGCTGCCGCCCGACGGGATCGGGCTCAACACCAACTATTCGGGCGCGATCCAGACCGCGCTCGCCAATTTCACCGCGATCCCGGGGGCGAGCAACCAGGTCTTCTTCCTCAGCGACGGCAACCCGAACCAGCAGGTGCAGTTCGGCGGCGTTCCGCCCGGCGTGGTCAACTCGCTGACGGCCTCCACCGCCACCGCCTGGAACAGCTTCATCGACAATAACCACGTAAACGTCACCGCCATCGGCATCGACAACAACCCGCTGCAGCCCCTCAACATCCAGCGGCTGCGCGACGTCGACCTGAACGACGCGCCGAACAACAATCCGATCCTGGTCGACGATTTCCAGGATCTGGTGGCGACGCTGCTGTCGGTGATCGTGCCGTCAGCGGTGGCGGGCGATCTGGACGCGAACGATGCCTTCGGCGCCGACGGCGGCCGCCTGCTCTCGATCACCATCGGCTCGACCACCTATACGTGGGACGGTGCATCGAGCATCGCGGTTTCCACCGGCGGCACGATTGCGGGAAGCGCGCTGAACGCGGTCACGACGCCGATGGGCGGGACGCTGACGCTCGACTTCGCGACGGGCCAATATAACTACCAGCCGCCGAGCCCGATCACGGTCACCGCGACCGAGGTCTTTTCCTACGTCGTGACCGACCGCGACGGCGATACCGCGACCGCCAACCTGTCGGTGACGATCACGGCACTGGCGCCGCCGATCGCGATGGACCTGGACGGTGACGGGGTCGAATTCGTGCCCGGCGCCGTCGGCGTCCGCTTCGACTATGATGGCGACGGCAAGCCCGAAAGCACCGCCTGGGTCGCGGCCGACGACGGGCTGCTCGCGATCGACAAGAATGGCGACGGCAAGATCAACGACGGATCCGAACTCGTCTTCGGCAAGGCGGGCGTGTCCGACCTGCAGGGACTGGCCGCGGCCTATGACAGCAACGGCGACGGCAAGCTTGACGCATCGGACAAGGATTTCGCGAAGTTCGGCATCTGGCAGGACGCGAATGGCAATGGCGTCGCTGATCCGGGCGAATATCGCTCGCTGATCGACGCCGGCATCATCAGCATCTCGCTGGTATCGGACGGCAAGAGCTATACCGCCGCGAACGGTGAGGTCCAGGTCAGGGGCGAGGCGATCTTCACCCGCGCCGACGGCAGCACCGGCCGACTGGCAGATGCGGCATTCGCGACCAATTTCGCGACCGAGCAACAGCGCTCGGCGGCCGCCGGAACAGCAGGCGTGTCCACCGCGATGCTGGTCGCAGGGCTGGCCGCCGCAACGCCGCTCGCGGCCCAGCCGCCCGAAGCATCGCTGGCGGACGACCATATGCTGTCAGCCGCGGCGATCGCGCCTTCGGCGGCAGCGGTCGTTCCGGCCGATATCCACCCCGCCGACCGCGCGAGCCTCTTGATCCACGAATTCGATTCCGGCCCCGCCATCGAACGGGTCGCGAGCGACGCGAAGCAGCAGGTTCTGCGCCACGACGAAAGCCGTCAGGATGGCCGGACCAGCGATCTCGACACCTCGCTCGACCGCGCGCATGCGCCGCTTCCCGATCAGGCCGATGCGGCCTCGACGCCGGCCACCGCAGCTCCGGAAACGCCGAGGGTCGATCAGGTCCAGATGGTGATGCCGCCACAAGCCGCCGTCGATCCCGCCGCCGTCGATGCCCCGGTCCCGGCCAGGGTCGCGGCGATCGTGACCGGCGCGCTCGAGGGGCCCGAGGTCAATCTCGACAGCCTGCTGGGCCCAGCGCCGCAGCCGCAACAGCCGACGCCGCCCTTGCCCCTTCTGGCGATATCGACCGGCGGCCCGCTGACCGAACATATCGGCCCGGCCGGCCATTCCTTCATGGCCGGCCTCGCCGAGCAGCATGTCGTGGCGCAGCTCGAACAGGCTGCCGCAGCCGGACACGCATAAGCGGGGCGGAGACAGCTCGAATGACGAACGAACGAAAATAAAGGGCGCAATCGGAAGGCTTTATCAGACTCAACGCACCGACCTTTCGACTTTGACCGATTGCAAAAGCAGGGGACAAGAGATGCCGAGACTTCGTACCGCAGCATTGTTGCTCACCGCTGCCGCGCTCGCGGTGACCGCCCGCCCCGCCGATGCGCAGCGACTGGAACTGAAATCAGCCGTCGAGACGGCGATGCAGACCAATCCCGAAATCAACCAGGCGGTCGAGAACAAGACCGCGATCGAATTCGAGCGTGAACAGGCGCAGCGACTGTTCCTGCCGCGCGTATCGGTCGAAGGATCGGTGGGAATTCGGCGGCTGGAGAATGGCACGCGGCGCGCGCTGGGCATCGCGGACAACGAACTCTACCCGGCCGAAGCTGGGTTGCGGATCGAACAGACGTTGTTCGACGGCGGCGTCAAACGTTTCGAGGTGAAACGCCAGGCCGCACGCACCGACGGCGCCGCCTTTCGCGTCGAGGAGCGGTCGCAATTCATCGCGCTGCAGGTCACGCGCCAATATCTCGACTATCTGTTGCAGCAGCGGATCGTGGCGGCGTCCGAAGACAATATCGATTTTCACAGCAAGTTGGTCACCGACCTGCGCGAGGGCGTCGCAAAGGGATCGCTGAGCATCGCCGATCAGCAACAGGCCGAGGAGCGGAACCAGTCGGCGCGGGCGCGGCTGACCGAGGCCAATCTCGACCTCGTCAACACCGCCGCCTCGTTCCGGACGCTGACCGGCCTCGACCTGGTCGACGGCGCATCGCTTCCACCGTCGCTGGCGAACAGCATTCCCGCGACGCTGGAGGAAGCGCTGGCGGTCGCGCGCGACCGCAACCCCCGGGTCCGCGAGGCCAATGCCGACCTCGATGCCGCGCACGCGATGGTGTCGAAGGCGAAGGCAGAGCAGATGCCGACGCTGTCGCTGGAGGGCAATGCCCGGATCGGCGACGATATCGACGGCTTCCGGGGCGAGACGAACGACCTGCAGGCTGGTGTCGTCATGCGCTGGGACATCTTCAACGGCGGCGCCAAAAAGTCGAAGGTCCAGGAAATGTATCGCCGCGAGCGCGAGGCCCGCTTTCGCCTCGACCAGACGATCCGCGAGGCCGAAGAGGATGTGCGCATCGCGTGGAACACCTGGGACGCGCAAGGCAAGCTGGTCAAGGAACTGGAGGAACAGAGCCGCGTCTCGGACGAGTTGCTGCGCTCTTATCGCGCCCAGTTCAACGTCGGGCGCCGCTCGCTGCTCGACGTGCTCGATGCGCAGAACACGCGTTACAACGTCCAGGTCCGCACCGAGACCGCGAAGTTCGCGCAATTCTATGCCGAGTTCAAACTTCTGGCGGCGCTCAACAGCTTGCTGAGCGCGATGGAAGTCGCGCCGCCCGCGGCAGCGACCGCGAACGCGCGCGAACGCTTCAAGGTCAAGCCGGCGCCCGAGATGAAGCCTGAATCGATGCGGGCCCCCTCATGAACTATCCCGGCAACGCCCGGGGTGCCCGCCGTTCGCGCGCGCTTCCCCCCGCGGCAGGTTTCGAAGCATGGCGGATGAGCCCGGCGCAGGGCGACGAGTTGCTCGATTCGGTCGCGGCGATCGCCGAGATGTTCGAACGCCCCTTTTCGGAGTCTCGCGTCAAAAAGGGGCTGGCGCTCGACGAGGATGGCTTTCTTCCGCTCGACCAGCTCGATCATGCGCTGGAAGGCATCGGCCTTCGGTGCCATCTCGTCCGCAAGCCGCTCTCCGCATGGAGCGCCGGCGATGTTCCCGCGATCCTCCTACTCGGCGACGAGCGTCCGCTTGTCCTGACCGCGATCGAGGGGCGGACCTACAGCGTCCGGCTCCCCGGCGCCGACGCCGATATCCAGCTCGACCGCGTGGTGATCGAGGCCGCCTATTCAGGCCAGGGCATCATCGCCCGCCTCGATCCCGCCAGCGAATTGGCGCACGAACGGCCGTGGGACGCGGTGCCGAAACAGCATTGGTTCTGGAGCGAGGTGCGCAAGGAGCGCGACCAGTACGGCTATGTCATGCTGGCCTCGCTGCTGATCAACCTGCTCGCCTTCGCGATGCCGCTGTTCACGATGAACGTCTATGACCGCATCATTCCGAACAAGGCGGCGGCGAGCCTTTGGGTGTTGGCGCTGGGCGCGCTGTTCGCCATCGCGGTCGAATATGGCCTGCGGCTCGCGCGGACCGGGCTGATCGACGAGGTCGGGCGCGCCATCGACGCCCGCCTGTCGCAGCGCCTGCTCGACAAGGTGCTGAACCTGCCGCTGTCGACGCAGCGCGGCAGCACCGGCGCACTGGCGCGGCGCGTGACCGATTATGAACAGGTGCGCGACTTCTTCGCCTCGACGACCATCGTGCTGATCACCGACATCCTGTTCCTGTTCGTCTTCGTCGGACTGATCGCCGTGCTCGGTGGATGGCTGGCGATGATCCCGTTCGTCGCGATGGTGATCATGCTCGCAATGGGTCACGCCCTTCAACGCAGGATGACCCTCGCCGTCGCCGATGCGCAGGTCGACGCCAGCCTGCTGCAGACGACGCTGATCGAATCGATCGGCAGCCTGGAAACGATCAAGGCCTGCCGCGCCGAAGGGCGGATGCTCGGCAAGTGGCGGCGGCTGTCGGCGTCGAACGCCTATACGCAGGAGGAGATGCGCAAGCTGACCGCAAGGGCGGTCAACCTCGCCACCTTGTGCCAGCAGGGCACCAGCATCGCGCTGATCATCGGCGGATTCTATCTCTTCAACGCCGGCATCATCTCGATGGGCGCGATCATCGCGATCGTCATGCTCGCCAGCCGTTCGCTGGCGCCCGTCGGACAGCTCGCCTTCCTGATGACGCGCGGTCGACAGGCCTTCATGACGCTGAACAGCCTGCAGCTTCTGATGGACCAGGATGACGAGCGCGAAAAGGGCAGCCGGTCGGTCGCCCCGCAGGTGCGCGAGGGCCGGCTTCAGCTCGACCATGCGGGCTTCAGCTATCCCGACACCGACCGGGAATCGCTGGCCGACATCAACCTCGTCATCGAACCCGGCGAGCGCATCGGCCTGATCGGCCGCGTCGCGTCGGGCAAGTCGACGCTGGGCCGGCTGCTGTGCGGCCTCTATGACCCGACCAGCGGCAGCTATCGCATCGACGGCCTGGAAAGCCGGCAATATGATCCGCACGACCTGCGCCAGGCGCTGCGCTTCGTCGGACAGGATGCCGAGCTGTTCAGCGGCACGGTGCGCGAAAACCTGCGCATCGGCGCGGACGATGTCGGCGACGCGGCTATCATCGAGGCGGTTCGCAGGTCGGGCGCGGACGCGTTTCTGGGCCGCGACGCCGCCGGCTTCGACTTCCACATCGGCGAGCGTGGATCGCGCCTGTCGGGCGGACAGCGCAGCTTCCTGGTCCTGGCGCGCGCGCTCGTATCGCCCGCCGACCTGCTGTTCCTCGACGAGCCGACCGGCGCGATGGACAGCCAGACCGAAAAGCTGTTCGTCGAGCGGCTGCAATCGGCGATCCCGGCCGGACAGACGCTGATCCTGGCGACGCACCGGATGGCGGTGCTCGGCCTCGTCGACCGGCTGATCGTCATGGACGATGGCCGGATCGTCGCCGACGGACCGCGCGACGACATCCTCGCGCATCGGGCGCTGCCGTGAATAGCGCGACCGCCCGACGTTATGGCACGGCCGCGCGCGACGATGGCCGCCGCACGATCGCCTGGCTGGTCGCCATCGCCCTGCTCGTCACGCTGCTGACCTCCGACGGATTATGGGCGCGCGTCTTCGACTTCTTTGGCGCCGAAGGGCATGGCTATGCCGAAAGCGACGCCGACGCGCCCCCACCCGTCGATCGGGAGATGGCGCAGCTTATCAAGCTGACCGAGGATCCCGAGGCAGCGCCGCTATACACGCCGGAAAAAGCAATCACGGTCAACGCGGCGATCCCCTTCGCCCACGGTCCGGTCGCACGCGCGCGTCCGTTCAATCCCTTTACCGCCAATGACGCGGCAAAGCTGACCGCGCTGAAATGCCTGACGCAGGCGGTCTATTACGAAGCCGGCTTCGAACCGATCGCGGGACGCCGCGCCGTCGCGCAGGTCGTGCTCAATCGCGCGGCGCACCCCGCCTTTCCCAAGTCGGTGTGCGGCGTCGTCTATCAGGGCGTGAACCGGCCGGTATGCCAGTTCAGTTTCACCTGCGACGGGTCGCTGAATCGCCGCCCCGACCCCGCCGCGTGGAAGGCGGCAGAGGCCGTCGCGCTGGCGGCGCTCAGCGGTTATGTCGAAGCCGCCGTCGGCTATTCGACCCATTATCACGCCAATTATGTGTCGCCCTATTGGGCGCCCAAGCTGGTGAAGATCACGCAGATCGGCGCCCATATCTTCTACCGCTGGCCCGGCCGCTGGGGGATGCCCGGCGCTTTTTCGGGGCATTACAGCGGACTGGAGGCGATCCCCGCGATCCTGCCGCGCAGCAGCGTGGCCAAGGCCCGGGACGCGGAGGGCGGCCACGGCCTGATCCGGACGTCGGCCGAAAGCGACCTGATCGCGTTGCAGGACCGGCGCGCCGACAATGACGACGGCGGGCGGCTCGACCCGTCGAAGGGGTGGGAACTCGCGATCCCCGCGCCCGAAGAGGCCAGCCGCGCCTCGCGAATGATGGCGCGCCAACAGACCGGCGATTTCGAACTCGGCAAGAAGGATGATGGTTCATGATCAGATCGCGCCCCTATGTCGGCACCCGGCGAGTGATCCTGTCGGTCGGCGTGGGAATGTTCGTCTTCGTAAGCTGGGCCAGCTTTGCCAAGGTCGACGAGGTGACGCGCGGCCAGGGACGCGTGATCCCGTCGAGCAAGGCACAGGTCGTACAGTCGGCCGAGCCCGCCACGATCCTCAACATCGTCGTGCGGCCGGGCCAGGCGGTCCGCAAGGGCCAGTTGCTCGTGCGGCTGGACGACACCGAATCCTCGTCGCAGCTCGGCCAGATCGAGGCCGAGAACCGATCGCTCGCCGCTCGCGCCGAACGGCTGGGCCGCGAGGGCGGCGGCGGAGGCGCTTATGCCTGCGATACGGCCGCCGGCAAATCGCCGGCCGAATGCGCGCAGGAGGCGGCGCTGCAATCCGCGCGCGCAGCGACGCTACGCAGCCGGAAAATGGCGCTGGGCGCCGCGGTCGAACAACGCCGGCGCGACTATGACGAGGCACAGGCCACCATCGCGTCGCTGAAATCGAGCCTGGCGCTCGCCGAGAACCAGGTCGACATGCTCGAACCGCTCGCGGCAAAATCGATCGTCCCTCAGACCGAGTTGCTCAACGCCAAGCGCGAGGCGACCGAGCTCCGGGGCAAGCTGGCGGCGGCGCAGCAGGCGGCGGCGCGGGCATCGTCCTCCATCAACGAAGCGCAGGCGCAGGTCGCCGAGGCGGGGCTGCAATTCCGGCAGGAGGCCCTCGACGAGCGCAACCAGCTCATCGCCAAGATGGCGGTCAATTCGGAATCGCTGCGCGGCGCGGCCGGGCGGCGACAGCGCAGCGAAATCCGGTCGCCCGCGAACGGCATCGTCAACGACGTGCAGGTGACGACCGAGGGCGGCTTCGTCCAGGCGGGGCAAAAGATCATGCAGGTGGTGCCGATCGGCGACAAGCTGCTGGTGGAGGCGCGCGTCGCGCCGCGCGACATCGCCTTCATCAAGGTGGGCGACCGCGCGAACGTCAAGGTGACCGCTTATGACTTCGCCATCTATGGCGGGCTGTCCGGCCGCGTCGTCCAGGTCTCACCCGACAGCATCTATGACGAGGCGACCAAGGAAGCCTATTTCACCGTCGTCGTCGAAACCGACCTCGCCTATCTCAAGAGCGGCAAACGGCGCCTGCCGATCACCCCCGGCATGATCTGCGACGTCGAGGTGGTCACCGGAAAGAAGAGCGTGCTGAGCTATTTGTTCAAGCCGTTCCTGCGTGCACGGTCGGAGGCTTTCACCGAACGCTAAGTCGCCCGGCGCGCCTTTGCCCGCCGAAAATCTGGAACGATAGGATGAAGCGGGCGCGGCGGTGATACGGGCCGGCAACCGCGGCGCATCGAAACCGGTGGTTTCGACGGGCGGCGGGCCCTGGAAAGTCCGGAAGCGCAGGGAGCCCCTCGCTCCCTATCGCTTCCGCCGCCGATCGCTCAGGCGGCCCGGCCTGCGATCGGCGTCAGTTTTGGGAGGACGTGCAAGGGCCTCACCTCCCGCAGGTTGAGCTGAACCGGCTCACCCAATCCGTTCTTCACGCCCCATGTCGCCGCCTGTGTCCGGTTTTCGACGCCCAGCTTGCGCAGGATCGCCTTCACATGGACTTTGACGGTGGCCTCGCAAATGCCGAACTGGCGAGCGATCACCTTGTTCGCCATTCCGGCCATGATGCTTTCCAGGATTTCGATCTCTCGCTCGGACAATCCCACCGATGCGGCGCTGCTCTTCCAGTCCCCGGCGGTCGAGGCCGGCATCCAGCTCGTCAGATTGCCGACGAGCTGTGACGGAAAGACCTTTTCGCCCATCGCGACCAGCCGGATCGATTCGGTCAGCGGCGCGCACGAGATTTCCTTGATGATCACCCCGTCGGCGCCAAGCTGAAAGGCCTCAACGACCTCTTCGAACGAATATTGATCGAGTAGCAGCGCCAGTCGCGCCTTGGTTCGCTTCGCTGCCAGTCTTCGGCATGCGTCGAGGCCGAAATTGCCGTGCCCCCCGTCGATGACGATCACGTGGTCTATCGCGTCGCCTTCCATGTCGCCCTGTGAGTCAAGGAGCGCCGATACGTCCGAGACCGAAGCTTCAATCTGGAAGCTGTCCCCCGAAAGTATCTTGCGTAATCCCTCTCTCGCGATCTCGTTCTTCGCCAATAGCGAAATATGAACAACCTTCGACATCTCCCGCCTCCCTGAAATTCTCAGTCAAGGCAACCCATCTTGTCTTGGAACCAAATCGACCGCGACCCTTGCCGACGCCCCTTCCTTATTGTTAAGTTTAGTTAATATTTCCGTGCTTGAAACTAAGTCTGGAAATATGATTATACAACTTTGTAGTAGAATCTACGAGAATCCTGCCGCTACCCATAAAGAGGTAATGGTGATTCTGCGCGGTTTCTCGCGCCTCCACTGCGTCGCTTAACCATCGCCCCGCATAAGGGCATGGAATATAGCACAATATCTGCAGTTTTGTAACAATGGGCCAGCGCGCTCGCCGTTATCCATACGGCTGTCGGTATTGACGCGGACCCGTCACAGATCCGTCAAAATGCTTAATGTTCAGGACTAACCTTCGCTTTGCCCGACAAAACAACGTCTGGAACAAATCAATCGGGCCCCGAGTCGCGGCGTATCGAAACAACCATATTGGCATTATCGGCCTCCGCGTTAAGCAGCATCGCCTTGGCACGCGACGGTCGACGATCAGGGAAAAGCCGAAACGGACAGGGCCACCCCGCGGCCTTCGCTATTACATCGCGCCGAGCAACCAGCTGCGGCTGGCGGGATCGGGCCGGTAGAGCACGCTCGACAGGCGGATGGATCGGAAACCCGGCCCGGCTTGTCGGTCGGCGCCGGGCGCCAACGACGGCGGGCTCGTTTCCACCGGCCCATCCGCTGCGGTTCGAACCGGGAGGCCCTGGATTGCGGGCACGGTCGCGACCGCGAGTACCGGCCGCGCATCGCGATAGCCATGAACCCATCGCCGCGCGCCGCTGAACGACAGGATCGGCCGCATGTCGTTCGACTGGCTGCCGTCATAGAGGCGGTCGGTGACATTATCGAGCGCCAGCCGCCCGGCCTGCGACCGGACGAGCAGCAGCGCATGGTCGGCATTCGCCGCAAGGTCGCGCAGCAGCACCAGCTTCACGCTGTCGGCGTCGATTCCCGCCGCGACCAGCATCTGCATCTTCAGGATCGCGAAATCCTCGCAATCGCCGCGCCCACGCGCGATCGTCTGTTCGGCGGTCGCCCAGAAATCGCGCTCGCCATAGTTGCGATCATCGTCGACATACGCGATCCGGTGATTGACCCATTGGTTGACGCGCCGGATGATGTCCGCCTCGTCCAGACCGCGCGTCACGCCCGCACGCTGCAGTTCGGCGCGCATCAGCGCCGCCGGCGGCGCCCGGCGGACGCGGTCCCAGCGATCGTCGAACCGCGTGGTTTCGATGGGGATCGCCAGGCTTCCAAGCTCAAATTCATCGTCGGCTCCGAACGGCGCACGCCCATCGCGGCCGTCCAGGGCAGGACGCGCGGGCGGTTCGGAACAGGCGGCCGCCGGCTCGACCGGAAAGCGGCCATTGATCGAGAGATCGGCGGCGATCGGTGATCCGCCGCTCGCCGGTGCGGCATTCACCGCCGGCATATCGCCCTGCTGAACCGCGCGAATGCGTTCGAGCGCGGACAGCGCCCTGCCCTGCCCCATATCTCGCCCGTCAGCCGATGCAGCGACGAAATCCAGAACCACACCGCCACGACAATCGCCGCCCACCGCTACCGCCGCGCCATCGGACGTCCCGACCAAGGCATGCGCGGCCATCGGCGCAAGCATCGCCGCCGCAATCGCGAACCGCAAAATGCGACGAGCAGTCAGAGGCAAATCGCGCATCATGTCCGACGGCATGCCGAAGCAAGATGAGGATTCGCTTCATTACGATGGTTAACGAGGCGTCAAGATCGCCGAGCCGGCGAGGGCCGGGACGATCGGCTACAGGTGCTTTTCGCAAGCGTTTCGGAAAACAAGGCCGGGATCATTGGCCGCACTGTTCTGAAAATGGTGCACCCGACAGGATTCGAACCTGTGGCCCCCAGATTAGGAAGCCTCAGACGGAGCTACATTTTCCTAGGCTTTCAGGTCTTCGTGTTGCATTCATGTTGCAGCTGCTGGAACTCAACCGATCGGAAGGCCCAACTCGACAGCTTTTGCGCGAACGAATCCCGATGCAATTTCGCCGAGCAATTTGATGCTCCACGAGCCAACCTTGTCGGCTCCCTCCTTGGTCTTTCGCCAAATCTCCGGATCGCGAATTTCGTCAATGAACTCGTGACCATTCCACGTGAGTCGCCATCCGAACCGACCGCCCGCCAACGTCTTTTCGTAATCTAGGAAACCAGCGTCTCGTAGCATTCGCAGATGCTCTTGAAGCGTCTGTCCGCTAGCCTTCACGTCGGTTGGGAAAGAATAGATGTAGCCTTCGGGGTGGGCCTCTGCCGCCAGCAAGATTTGCCTGATAACGTCCATGTCGCGCTTCATATTATCCCCCCGCGAGTAGATCGGCCTGCGCGGCCTCGATCAGCGCCGCATCGCCGGCGCGATCCTCGATCAAATGCCCATACTGGTCGAGCGTCAGCTGGATGCTTTCATGCCCGATCCATGTCTGCAGGCGCTTCAGGTCGATCCGCTGCTTTATCCCTCCGCGCCGGCATCAAGGCATTGGGTCATCAGATCGAAGATTTGCGCGCCGAGATCGGGAATATCGAGTCCAGCGCTCGGGCGAAGATCGGCGAGATCGCCAGCGACTTTCACGAAGCCATCATGGCAGAAGCGCGGGGCAAGTTCGAAGAGATTGCGGCGCTCTACGCCGCCGCGGCCGCGGTGAGCGCTACGACCCGTTATGGCGCGTACGAAACATCGCAGTTCCGCGACGTGATGGAAGTCGCATCGAGAAGCGGCAGCCTGATCTACGGGCTGCGGCGCGTCGACGTACCGGAGGAGGTCAACGCTGCTTTGCGAAACCTGCAGGGCAAGGGCCGCGCGCTGCGGATCGGGCTGATCACGCAAGCGACAATCTGACGAGATCCGATCGGGCGAGCTTCCGCGCTCGGTCGGTGGGTCATCGGGTCCCTTTCGTCACCCGGTGGCCATCTTCGGGGCGGCCGATCTCTACGGCTCGGGGTCGGCCGTCCCTCCCTTCATCGATCTTCGAACCCCCGCGTGCTCGTTGAGCGGCATTCTGAACGCGGGCACCCTTGGCCGACCATCGCGTAGGCGAGCGGTCGGCCAATTTTCGTAATCAGACCGAGGAGCATTCCCATGCCTCGCCCGCTTCCGACAGTCGACCAGTTGCGGCGCCTTCTGACCTATGATCCCGATACGGGCGTTCTGACCTGGCTGCCGCGGACCCCCGACATGTTCGCCGGCGCCACAGAACATCGGCGGCGCTGGACGTGCGCGGCATGGAATACCAAATACGCCGGCAAGCCCGCGCTTATCGGCATCGACGGCTACGGGTACTACCAAGGTCCAATCAACTACCGCTATGTGAAGGCACACCGCGTGGCCTGGGCTATGCATTACGGCGAATGGCCTACCCAGAAGTGCAGCCACCGGAACGGCGATCACCGCGACAACCGGATATCCAATCTCCGCGATGTCGACCATTAGACTTGCCACCGGAACGCCAAATTGTCGAAGCGCAACACGAGCGGAGCCGCCGGGGTGCATTGGAACGAGCGGACACGACGCTGGCGCGCTTCAATTCAGGTGAGCGGCAAGTCCAAGGCGCTCGGATCGTTCATTACCTTCGACGAAGCCGCCGCCGCGCGAAAATCTGCCCAGGCCGATCTGGGCTACGGCGAATCGCATGGCAAACCTCGAAAGCATGGCAACTGCTTCGTGAAAAAGGCGGACAGACTACCTCTTCAATCTGACTCATGATCCAAAACATGGGGCTGATGTCAATTTCGCGGTTCATGAGCGCATATCGATCCGATTTCGCCAACCTAGGACCCGCTATTTTTCCCTGATTTCCGTCACTTTTTGCTTGTGATCGAAGCGCGATCGCATCATCTTCACCTCATGCAGATGCAGGCTCACGCCCGTTCCTTTCCGCGTCCCCGGCCCGCCGAGCTATGCATGCTCGCGGGCCGCTGGGCCGGTGTGCTCCCCGAGGGCGGCGCGATGGTCGAGCGCAAGCTTGATGGCTTTCGCTGCCTGTTCTTCCGCGGCCTCGATCGACAGCCGGGCCTATGGACGCGGGGCGGCATGCCCATGCCTGGCGCCAGCCACATCCTCGCGCGCTTGCTTGAGATCGAAGCCGCAATAGGCGGGCAGCACTTCATCGACGGCGAGTTCGTCGTAGACGGCACGCTCGCGGCGACCAAAGCACATTATGAGCGGGGCTGGCGGTTAGGCGATGCCGGCGTGTTCCATGCCTTCGATGCCGTGCCCTTCGCGGACTGGGAGCGAGGTCAGTCCGACATCCCCCTGCACGAACGCAAAGCAGCATTGGCCCGCGCTATCGCCGCGACCGCTCCCGATGCATCAGCATGGGAATGGCGCGAAGGTAGCCGCGGTGCCGGGCACGGTGTTGATCCCGTCGAGCTGGTGGCTGACACGTGGGCCCTTGATGCTGCAGACGTGGAAGCGGAAGCGCAGTTCGCGTGGGCAGCGGGGCACGAAGGCGTCGTAGCGAAGGATGCTAGCGCCGGTTATGTACGCGCCCGTTCCAATGCCTGGCTGAAGCTCAAACGCGTCGGCGAAGACTGACAAACTAACGACGACTGCTTCACGGTCCACGCAGATTGCGTGATGGTGCTTAATAATGAAATGGCGGTTTCTCGTTGACCGCGGTGCGCGCGACGCGCCGATCCTACTTCGCGTCTAAAATAGACGAATCGGCGCGCCACGACGCGACACAAACCCTAAGCAGAATCCATCCAGTTTCAATAACCGCTATCTCCGGCCGTTGCGGCAAGTTCGGCAGAACAAAAAGCGCCCCCGCCCGGTATTGATGGCGGGGGCAGGCAGGAAGGTTAGCGCAGAGCAGCTTGGGTTGCGTAAGCGGCTCGCACGATCACCTTAGCGCCATTATCCGTCCCGGCATTGATTTCCATCAATGAATAACCCCCGCCGCTGCTAACGTAGATCAATGTTTGTGTTTCTGACCGGGCTATGGCCGATCATCGTAAGTTGCTTTGATTCGACCCGGAGCAGCAAGCGGAACGTCTCAACGTCGCTGGGACCCCTCCGCGGCATGGGGTAAGAGGGGCTCTTCCGAGAGGGGGAGCCCTTTCGCGTATCAGCGCGCGGCACTCTGCTCAAAAAAAAGGCGGCCACCAAAGGCCGCCAGTCCAAGATTGAGTTGCAACCCGAGCATATATCCTAAATTCCCGCGATGTTAAGCCCTTTGCTTTAGTTCGTTCGATATATGACATCTGCCATGTCAGTATGCTCCCTTCGGTCAGCCACAGCCCTGCGACAGCCATCTTGTCGCCGGCACCTTATCGACGACAATCCTGCATGGAATTTAGGGCTCGTAAGGAAATCGTACGCATAGCGCCACTTTGCGAAATTGCGGAGGCAGCGTGTCGACCTTAATTCCTGTAAACCTACCTGGTCCCGCTCTCCGCCGAGCTGCTCAGTATATTCGCATGTCGACCGAGCATCAGCGATACTCCCCCGACAATCAGAAGTCGGTTATCGACACTTTTGCCGCGGCGCGAGGCTTCGACGTCGTTCGAACTTATCAGGACAATGGAAAGAGCGGCCTAACCTTGAGCAAGCGCCCGGCGCTACAGCAACTGCTTGCGGACGTATTGTCGGGAACGGCGGACTTCAAAGCCATTCTTGTGTTGGACGTCAGCCGTTGGGGGAGATTTCAAGACACCGATCAGGCCGCGCATTATGAATATATCTGCCGCGATGCCGGGGTGGAGGTCCATTATTGTTCCGAGCCGTTCGAGAATGATGGCGGGCCGCTCGCCGCTATTCTGAAGACGATGAAGCGCGTCATGGCCGCAGAATACAGCCGGGAGCTGTCGACCCGCATCTCGCGAGCCCAGCGCCATCAGGCCGGACTCGGGTTTGCGCAGGGCGGCGAGACGCCGCTCGGGCTCCGTCGTCAGGTGATCGGCGAGGACGGGAAGCGGCGGAATATCCTTCAGCCGGGGCAGAGCAAGGCATTCCGCACCGACAAAATCATATTTGCGCCCGGCCCGGCGCGCGAAATCGCGCTCGTCCGCCGAATCTTCGAACTCTACGTCCATGAGGAAATGCGGCTGGGGCAGATCGAAATCTGGCTCAACCGGAAGAAATATCGGCAGGCCAGTGGCAGGCCGTGGACATCGGCAGCGGTGCGCGGCGTGCTGACCCAGCCATTATATTCCCGGCGCTATGTGTTCGGGCGGCGCTACAACAACCTCGGGCGCAAATCGATGCTGAGCCCCGACCGCTGGGTGGATGCGGAGGTGATGGAGCCGATCGTGCCCGCCGCTCTGTTCGAGGCGGCGCAGGCGCGTCGGGCGGCAACGATGCGCACGATCCTCTCGAAGCAGGAACTGCTGTCGAGGCTAGCCCAGCTGCTGGAGGAGGAAGGCCATCTGTCCGGCCCGCTGGTGGACCGATGCCCCTATCTGCCCAACCGCATGGCGCTCAGGAACAATTTCGGGAGCGTGCGGGCCGCGTTCCGGATGGTCGGCTATGAGATTCCGAGTCGCTGCGCCAAGAACCCGGATGGGCATGTCTACAGCAACGAGGATTTGCTCGACGAGCTTCGCCGCATTCATCGCGAGCGTGGCTATCTGTGCGCGCATGCGATTGTCACCGACAGCCGAACGCCCGGAAAGTCGACCTTCGTCCGGCGCTTTGGCTCGCTGCGCCGCGCCTTCGCTCTGGCGGGCTTTCCGATGACATGGGGTGAGCGCCAGATCGCTGGGCTGGCGCACAAGGCCTGGGTCGGCGGAGACACTCACGCGCCCCGCAGGCCGATCCGGCGCAACCCAGACGGATCCCCCTTCACTGACGAGCAACTGATCGAAAATCTGCGAACCTTGCTAAAGAGCCACGGGCATTTGTCGGGGCCAATCATCGACTCCGAGCCGAGTTTCCCCGGCAGGAATTTCTACTACAAGCGGTTCGGAAAATTGACCCATGCTTATTTTCTGGCTGGATACTTCGGCACGAAGAGCGAAATATCCCTCGCAGCGTCTGCGCGAAAGAAGCAAACCGCAGGAATATCCTGAGCCGGGTCCCGGCATTATCGCCGTCGCAATTGCTCAGCGATCAGTCCGGGCACCATTGCCTGCACCTCCCGCATGATCGCCGGCACATCTCCACTAGCCGACCGAAATATCGGCAGGCCCGACCGAACTTATGTTCAGGGTCATTGCCCTCAATGCCAAAGCGGATTTCGGGCCTGCCGTTCCCGCAAGGGAATCTAGGTGACAAGGTGCGCCGCATGATGATTAGGCTGAACTGCCTTGACGAACGGCTCAAACGCTGTGCCGCGCTTCCACATCGCCAGCATTACTACCGCAATTTTCCGCGCAACTGCCATTTTGGCCCTTCCTTTTCCTCGACGCTCGCATATTTTCAGCCCCCAAGTTTTCAGTCTCGTTTCGGCAGTGGTTCGAAAGAGAGCCATCGCTGCAGTCGCCAAATGTCTTCGCGTCATTGTATTCCCCATCTTGCTGATGCGATACCGAGCGACAGTCGCGCCTGATTGTCGGACACGGGGAACCAAGCCGAGGTAGGGGCCGACATCGCTAGTTTTGGCAAAGCGGTTGGGATCACAGATCGCGCTGTAAAATGACAAGGCGACAATCGGTCCGACCCCCGGAATTTCCATGAAGCGTCGGCAGACTTCGATGTCTGCGGCGATGCCGATGAGCCTCTCATCAAGATGTTGGACGTAAGCGCGCAAACTCTCACACATTCTAAGAACCGGCTCGATATCCGGCGTTAGATCGATCTTTTCTACTTTGCGAAGCCGGGCAATCTCGGCAAGCGTTTGCCGCCGAAGCATCGCTGCTGAGTTGTTCCGCGCCATACTTCCGCCGTAGATGTGGAATTGCGCTTTTATTCCAGCCTCGCTTGCAACGCGCATACGAAGAAAATGTTGGCGTGTGACGAGCAGTGAACGAATGCGTTGGCACTCCATGCTCTTGATGACCACTTCCGAAACGCTTCCTCGTCCGGTTCTGGTGACGTCTGCTATACTCCGCGCATCGTTGCGGTCAGTCTTGTTCTGCTTCATGCCGAGATACGCGCTGATCTGCCGACATTCGAAAATAGCGATCTCGTATTTCAGGCGTTCGAGACCTCGGGCGAGGTAGATGCTTGTCGATCCCGCTTCCATCCCAACTGCTTGAATGTTGCCGCGTCGCATGGGGCGAAAGCACGCGTCGAGATTGGCGACCGAAGTGGATACTTCAGACTCATGAACGACTTTTCCTTCGTCATTGAGCACGCAAATCGCGGTGACATGCACTCCGACATCGAGGCCAACCCAGAGCTTCTTGCTCATGAAATCCCTCCGGTGAGGCCCGGCGCTAAACTTCTAACAAGGTCGTGGCCTTCATCGCAATCACGGCGTCCGGACCTCGACGCCCAGGCTGGCGGCAAGCCATTAACAGATGGTCACGAAAGTTGGCGATCTCGGCGAAAACCGAAATTGCGGTCGAAACGAAGCCTTTCAGGATTCTATCACGCCAAGGCGGCCAATTGGCGCGTATCGGCTGAAAGGGCTCACGGCGTTACGCCTGCTCGCCCCATCACCCCCGTCCAACCAGATCAGGCCATCCGCTCCGACAAAAAGCCCCGGTTAAGGTCGACTGCAACGTTCCCGGCCATAATCGACGCCCAGCCTCGCAAAAGCGCCTGGGTCTGCTCCTCGATGGCAGAGACCACCGGCTGATACGTGGGGGCGGCGGTTCCGTTTGAATTGAACGGCGTATCGCGATCCGTAGCGAGCGAAACGACATTGGCTTCCCGATCGATCGCATTCTTCGTCAGGCGGGTCACCTCATCGAGCAAACCGAAATATGGGCTCTGGCTCCCACTGAACTCCCGCTGGATGCCGAGTAAATCCTGTGCTGCCTTTGCGAAGGCATCGTAGGCGGAGCGATCTCCCGAGGCCACGCGGGCGGCGAGCGGGTCATAGGCCGCCTGGGCTGCGGACAAGCGATCCCGAAGCGACTTGCCGTTGTTGCCGATGGTCAGTTCGCTGTAGAGGTCCTTCAGGCTCCCAGCTACGCTGTTCGTGGCTTCCTCGATCGCCTTCGCCCTTTCGAGGCCATACAGGCGTTCGAGGTCGGCAAATTCCGCCGCGCTGGCACCGGCTTCGGTGAAAATCTTCTGGAGCCGGGTGAACTCCTTGTCGAGCGTGTCGATCGCAGCGCCAACGGGGTCGTCATATTGCTTCAGTCGCGTGAAGACGCTCTCGAAGTCCAAGGCCTTCTTAAGCTGGGCATCCAGATCTTTGCCAGTCTGGATCAGCCGCTGGGTTCCGGCTTTCAGGCCCTGGATGACGCCATCGTTGATAAGGTCCAGCATCGCGGCCCGCGCGGCGGCTTCGGCATCATCGCCAAAGTCGAGCACGCCGTTCTTCGCCTTCGTCCGGCCCGCGCCTGTCGGGTCGACACGGAATTTGCCCTTTCTGATGCCAACGGTGACGCTACCGCGGGATGCGTCGACATAGCCGCCAAGCTGCTCCGCGATGCTCTCGATCGAGTTGATAACCGAGTCGGCCGCGGTGCCGCTGGCTTGCTTGTATTTCGCCGTATTGCCCGCGAGCGAGACCGCGAAGTCGGCGCCGCTGCCGGAGATGGTTGCTGACCCTCGCTTGGCGCTGCCGAAGAGCGCTGTAGCAAATGGGCCGATCAGGTGATTGAGGATGCCGCCATTCTTGATCTGGTCATTGCCGAGCAAGCTGCCGATCGCGCTCTGGGCCTCCAGTATCAGCCCGATTTGTGGAGAGATTTTGCTGAGCGATGCCAACGATCGACCCAACCCTGAATTCGTTCCGACGATGGCCGACAGGGCATTGATGCCGCCGCCGAGAGGGCCGGCCTCCAGATATCCCTTCAGCACGGACCCAAGATCGCGTGCGAGCGGCGATCCCTTGCCAAGATAGCGCTCGAACAATCGCGTGAAGGTGGTCTGGTAAAGATCGCCGGCCGACAAGCCGCCGGGCAAAGCCACCGACTTATATGCCGGAGAAGAGCGAGGGACTGACCCGTTGACGCTGATCGGAAAGTTGGCGAGCAGCGAATTCATGCCCGAGCGAAGACCAGTCGCGGCATTGTCGTTTACGGGGATCGGCAGGCTGGCCGTCAGGCTCTCGAAACCCTGCCTCAGCTTCGCCATGGCGTCGGTGGCCTTGTCGGTGCCTTCGACGAAATCGTTGGTCGCACGACCGATCGGAGACTTCGACCGCAACTCCCTTTCGAGATCGTCGAACACATCGCCAAACAGCCGGTCGGTGAGCTGCCGGGCCGATAGCTGCCGGAACTGCGAAGTGACGTTGCCGATCAGCCCCTTTCAGTACGCTGACGCGTATGGCCCTGTCGGGCCAGGCGTGGGAGTTCGCGCTGCTTGGTCAGGGTGAAGCGGAGTTCACGTCGCAGGGTGCCCTCTGGCTTAGCCAGTGGAAGACCAACATCGCTAAATATCTGACGTTCAACAATCAGTACCCGGGTTTCGTCCCTCCGATCTTCATCACGAAGACCGGCCGGAACCCCGGAAACGCGGGTGCAAGCCAGTCCTCAACGCTCGCTATGCGGCTAGGTCAGGAGCAGCTCGTCATCGATGGCGTGCCCGGCTGCGTCATCAAGGATTCGGGTCACTGGCTCGGCTGTCCCATGAAGGACAGTCTGCACTACACCGAAACGATCAGCGACAACGGCGGCTATGAGGAGAGCGCTCGGCGTGACGCCCTAACCGTCATCAGGCACTACAGCGGCGCTGGATATGACGGCCATTCCTCTATCAGCGCGCCGCCTCGGCACCGTCGGTGCCGGGAGCGACCCTCACCTATACCTTCGCGACGGGTGTCCTGTCAGGCACGCTCGGCGATTGGGCGCAGAGCGTGCCGGCGAACAATGGCAATCCCGTCTATATCATCACCGCAACCGCGCTCAGCACGACGGGCACCGACACGATCGCGAGCGGGGAATGGTCGACGCCGCAGATCCTCGCTGCGAACGGGGCCAACGGAAACAATGGCACCAACGGGACGGATGGCACCAACGGGACCACGCCGATCGTTGTGAGCGCCGCGCCGGAGGCCTTCGTCTTCGCGCTCGACTATTCCGGCACCGCAAAGCTGGGCCAGCTTCCGAAGATCGTCGGCAACACCGCAACGCAGGGCGGAGCGTCCGCTACCATCACCGCGGTCTCGATCGTCGGCACGCCGGTCAATTGCACCGCGTCGGTCAGTGGAACGTCGATCTCGATCAACACGATCTCGGGCGCCTCGGGGTCGGTGACCTTTGACGTGACGGCAGCGGGTCAGACCGTGCGCAAGCAATTCTCCTGGACCGGGGTGAAGGATGGCAATCCTTCCTCGTCGGTCGCATCGGTTGAGCCGACCGGTACGGTGACGGGCAGCTATGCTGCTCTTGCAGGCGAGGCCGCCATCAACGCGTCGAGCGCCGGCAAGATCAAGGTGACGTTCTCCGGCGATTACACCGCGCCGATTCCGGGATCCGGCAATCCGCCCAACACCTTCGCGGCGCAGATGAAGGCGCAGTACCGCCTCTCTGGTGGCTCATGGACCGATGTGTCGGGCAGCGAGACCACCGGCAGCACCGCGCAGCAGAGCAATCCGTTCGATTTCGATGACGGACCCGGCGCGGTCTACGCCAGCGTCACCCTGACCGGCCTGACCGCCTACGCGCCCTACGAGCTGCGACTTATGGCCAGGAAGGCATCGGGGAGTGCCTCGACGGCCGCTGCGGCCTGCCGCCTCAACGGGGAGCAGGTGCTATGACGAAAATCCTGATCCGCATCGACGGCGAGGTACAGGCCGTCGACAGCGCCGACGGTTACGAGGGCTTCGAGTTGATCGGCCCGGCCCCCGATGGGGTCGATCCTGCCGCGGTGCAGTTTGATGAGAGCGGCGCGCCCGACCATTCGCCAGCATGGACCGCGATGCGTGCCGAGCGTGATCGCCGCCTGCTCGCGTGCGACTGGACGCAACTCGACGACGTCCCGGAAGAAACCCGCTCCGCCTGGGCCCCCTATCGCCAGGCGCTCCGCGACCTCCCGGCCGAGACGGCAAATCCCCTCAACCCCGAATGGCCGGCTCCGCCCGGCGACTGACGACGAAAGGACGACCCCATGAAGAAATTTGCAGTCATTGCCGTTGCCGCCAGCATGTTCGCGCTGGCCGGGTGCAACGATCGCCCACAGGTGCCGGTGCCCCCGCCGGCTACCGATCCCTCGCCGCCTCAGGAACCGCCCTCGCCGCCGGTGCCGTGCGGCGAACCCGACGGCCCGCCCTGCTGACCGCTCGCGAGCGAAGAGAGGATTGAGCGATGCCTGATGGCCTTGGCAATTCCGAACAGGTCCGCGCGATCGCGGATCAAGTGGGCCTAGCGGCCGCTCATCAGGCCATCAGGGAATTCGTGTCACAATATCCTCACTTCGCTCCGCCGCCGAAGCCCGAAACGCCTTCCTATGTGAAGTGGGGCGCGGGCATCGGTGCGACGCTCGTCGCCGCGGCGATCCTCTGGATGGCGACCACGCTCAATCAACTTCAGATCACCGTCGCCCGCATCGACGAGCGGCAACTCCACGACACGACAGGCAAGCGCCTCGATGCCGTCGAGGCGACCGGCGCCAAGCTCTCCGAGCGCGTCACCAAGCTTGAGGAGAAAATTAAATGACGAACGCCGACAAGATCGCCGCCGCGTTGCGGCCGATCGCGCCCGACAAGAAGCTGATGACCTCCGAGGTGCCGATCATCAACCAGATCGGCGCGCTATGGGACGCTCGCGAAGCATCGACCCGCGCGCCCCAGCAGCCGAGCCCCGACCCGCTGTGGATCATCGCCGGTCGCAAGAAGATCGGCGAGCGCGAGATCGTCGGCCCCAAACATAATAGCTGGATCGCCAACGGCTGGGCGCGCCTCGGCGCCAAATGGTTCAACGACGACGAAACGCCGTGGTGCGGCTTCTTTGTCGCGGACTGCCTCAACGAGGCGGGCCTGCCCTATCCCAAGGATTTCCCGCGCGCGAAGAGCTTCGCGACGTTTGGCAACGCCTGCCCAGCGCAGCTCGGCGCGATCGGCGTCAAGTCGCGCACCGGCGGCGGGCATGTGTTTTTCATCATCGGCGAAACGCTCGACGGGAAATTCTACAAGGTGCTCGAAGGCAACGCGAACAACATGGTTCGGATCGGCGACATTCCGAAGAGTGCCGTCAGCGATATCCGCTGGCCCGCCGGCGTGGCGTTGCCTGCCCCGGCCGCGCGGTATCTGCCGAAGCTGCCGGCCGGCACGATTTCGACGAGTGAAGCATGAACGACCGCGAGCAGCTCGTCGCATACATCGCGACCCTCGCTACGCTGATCATCGTGATCATGGGTTCGCTGATCATCGCGGCCGTGGTGCCCGAGATGATCGGCAAGATCGAGGCCTTCGGCATCGGCACTGTCACGGGCGGCCTGATCGGCGTGCTCCGCATCCCATCGCGCCGCAGCTCCGTCGCCACGACCGAATCCGGCGACGTCAACCTGGACGCCGCTGCCCCACCCGGAAAAGGAGAATGACGATGCGTAAGTTCATGATCGCCGTGCTGGCGGCGCTCAGCCTGTCGGCGTGCGCCACGACTGGCCCTGCGCCGGCAGATACACCCGCCCCGCTGTCGCCGATCCTCGCGCCGCTTGCCGGCACGCATGTCGACGACGAGGTTATCAAGCTCGCCTGGCGCACGGCCGACGCCGCGCTGTACGGCATCGACCTGATGCGCTCGATCGGCTGGATCGTCGACGGCTCGCCAAAGGCGCGCGCGATCGGGGATGCGGCGGAGAACCTGAAGCGCTGGCTGCTCGCCGCCGACGAGGCGCAGCGCGCCGGACAGCAGCCGACGGCCGACGCCGCCTTTGCACAGGCGCGGGTCGCCTATGCCGCCCTTCTCAAAACCCTGGAGCGCTAAGCCATGAACGACGCCATCAAACATCTGATCGCCGCGGCGCGGGACATCCTGCCCGCGATCGTCCCCGGCGCCGCCCCGGCCATCCTGCTGGGCAAGGCAATCCTGGAGGCGCTGGACGCTGGCAAGGACCTGATCACACCGGGCGACCAGGCCGATTACGGGGAAACCCGTGACGCGCTGCGCGCCAGGGTTCTGGCCCATTTCGACAGCACGATCGCCGGCCTGCGCCGCGAGGGATGAAATTCCCCGGCAATCCCGCCGGGACATAAAGGAGAGTGCATATGTCCTATAGTTTCAACGTCCTCGCGGCGACTTCGCTCCTCGCGGCCGCTGCGGTGGCGACCAAGCTCGACGAAACCGTCACACAGCAGCCCATCCACGATGCCGATAAGGCGCAGGCGCAGGCCGCCGTCGATTCCCTCCTGCCGCTGCTGCGCGAACCGGCCGAAGGCGAACAGATCTCGGTCAGCGTTTCGGGATCGGTCTCGAAATATCGCACCGAGGATGAGGGCTTCAACAGCCTGTCGCTCAGCGTGAATGCCCACATCGCGCCGAAATCGGCCGACGGCTGATCACGGTTTCACCGGGGGGTGATGGAAGGGCGTCGGAGCGATCCGGCGCCCTTTTTTTTATGCCGCGCGGCGCGACCGGCTCTCGATCGAAACCAGCGGCCCCAGATAGATCCTCTTGCCCTGCCGCACGGCAAGGCCCGCGCTGATCGCCGCGTCGCCAGCCTCCTTATAGCTGTTCCACCATCGGCCGGCGCGCTCACCGCAGCGCCAGCGATATTCGAGGCGGACCGGGTCCCAGGCGAATTCAAGCGGGTCGATCTTCATACGCGCGGCGCCGCTGACGATCGACGCGGAAAGACCTTCAGCGCCGCATTCGTCAGCGCCTCGGTGGGACCGGGCACATTTCGACGGCTTCGTTCATCTCGCCGTCGGCATGATCTGGCTACGACAAATGTCGACCCTTCCTCAGGGCTCTACTTACCTAGTGCAACCGCAACTCCCGCACTTCCTCTTTGCTGGTTTCAATAGGTTTATATTTGGGAATAGAAATGGATTGATTTTCGGATCAAAATAGAGGCTTACTCTACAATGGGGGCACCTTAGGAAGAAAATTATAACCACGAGATATGCTATAAGTGCAAAAAAAACCATGTCCTTCATATAGTCTTTATTTGTAGGAACTAAGAAAAATATCAAAAAAAGTCCAAGAGACAAGAAAGAATATTGAACAATTCTTGCTATATATATCCTATCTAACATTGCATGCGCCCGTCAAATTCGGTGTCGGAGCCGATGTGTACTTAGATGTCTCAGTTTTTGAAATCATAACTCTAGTACTCAACTTTCCACTATATGCGCCCGATATGCTTCCGTCCTTAGCCCTGCTAAGCGAGCCAGGCCCCCCACCGAAAGTCCAGTTCTCTGCGGAGTAGACTGTTCCTTCATCCAACGCTCCCTCGCCTAACGAGAGTCCTACGCCCCCCCCTAAACCATAGCCTTTACTTCCTGCCGCAACGTAGCGCAATTGAAGCGTTCGTATATCAATGCTACCAGCTATCTGAATGGATGCGCCTACACCTAGATAGCCATCGGCCACCGCCCCCACCTCAATGGGAGGGATACTACAGAAGGCGGCCGTAAACTTGTTGGCCAGTTCGCCTACATCCTTGTGGACTCGGTCGAAGATTATCTCGCCCGGTCCTCGGCAGTCTGTTCTCGGTTCTGAGCACTCATTGAAAATAGGTAGAGAATCGAAAGATCCAGAAAAAAATCCCCCAAGCCCAAAGCCGGGGACATATACATAAACCGGGGGGTTAACGATTATCTGGCCCGTGCTTTCACCCGGTGATTGCCCACAATTGATGCATATATAACCCCCATCACTTAACCCGCCGCCGCCGAGGAACTTAAGAGATCCTGAGCTGAACCCAGAAGAAACTCCGCCTGAGCCGCTACACTTTATGTGTGAACCGGTACATGAGACTTTCTTGTCCTCTTTCTCCGCCAATCCGCTTGGGTCGGTGCCCTGAATGGGGTCAGACCCGACATAGTTGTACCAGTTCATCCCATCATTGTAGCCGATGGGATCGGTTTGCATAAACCGGCCAAGGGTGGGCGAGTACATCCGGGCCTTGTAATACCAGAGGCCGACCTCGGGAAGCCAGGTCTGGCCGGTATATCCGAACCGCCCGAGATTCGAGGCGCCCGGAATGCCATATTCATCATAGCTGTTTAGCCCAAGCGTGGCGTTGGAGCTGTCGGTCACGCTGATGATGCTGCCGCGCTCGTCAGCCATCAGGAACCGGCGCGTCGTGCTGTTGATGGCGCTGCCTTCATACCAGACGATCGGATTGTCGACGCCCGGACCATGAACATAGCGGCGGAGCAGGCTGTTCGAGCCGTCATATTCGGACAGCAAGGCCACGCCATCATACTGGAACCGCGTCGTCACGCCGGATTTGGCGATCTCGTAGAGGCGTGAAAGCGGGTCGTAGGCGAGCGTCGTGCTGCCCGGCGCCGTCTTCATCAGATTCTCGCTGCTATAGCCATAGCTGTTGCTGCCCGAGCTCGTCAGATTGCCGCGTGCATCATAGCCGAGCGATGTCGCCCCCGCCGCCGTAAGCTGATTGAGCCCGTTCGCGGTATAGCTGCGATCGACATTGTAGTGACCGCCCCAGGCATAGGCGTCGTTCCCGCGCGTCACGGTCGCGATCTGGCTGCCTGGATTATAGGTGAAGGACTGCGACAGGTCGTGCGTCGTCGTGCCACCGTTGAGATCGTTCGTCAGCGAAGAAAGTCGCGACACGGCGTCATAACCAAAGCTCTGCGAGCTGCCGTTGCCGAATGTAACACTGGTGCGCCGTCCAAGATTGTCGAACGCGTAGGTCGCGAGCACGCCAACCCCGCTCGTTGCCGCATTTTCTCGGATCGCGGTGACATTGCCAATGACATCATAATCATAGTTGATGGTGAGCGCGCTACCCGGATAGGTTATGCTCGTGCGCCGCCCGGCAGCATCATATGTATAGCTGATCGTCCCGAGCGGACCGGCCTGCGTCAGATTGCGTCCGAGCGCATCGTGCGTGAAGCTGAGAGTCTGCCCACTCTGAACCGCGCTGAGCGCCTGGTTCTGAAGATTGTAGCTGTAGGTCGCGTCGGGTTCGCTGCCCGGAAGATCCTTCGACACCAGGCGATCGAGATTGTCATAGCCATAGTTGATCGTCGTTCCGTCGCGCAGGCGCCGGCTCGTCACATTGCCGTTGGCATCATAGGTGAGCTGTTCATAATCCGAGGCGTTGACCGCATTCGCGCCCTTGGTCGCCGAGGGATATTCGGTCTTTACCGCTCGGTCATGGCCATCATAGGTGTAAGCTGTTCGATTGTTCTCGGCGTCGACAACGTAGGCGACACGACTATTATTCGTATAGCTGGTTGTAACCTCGTCGGCCTGTTCGGTCGTACCAAAGGCAGTCTGCACCTTTGATATGCGTCCCACTGTATCATAGCTGCTTTTGGTTATCCGATCAGGGCCGTGGCTCCCCGTCGTTCCCAGTGAACACGCACTTGAAGGCAAGGAGCCGAATGTCGCGCTGTTCATCCGTCGAGCCGAACAGTCGACACGGCCAAGACCGTCATAACTCATTTGGGATACTGCAACGGTCGTGCCGCCTGACTTCAGTTCGGTCTTGTTCGGCCTACCATTGGCATCATAACTGATTGCCACTTGTTCCTGCGAAGAGAAGGCTGCCCACGCGGTGTCACCCGCGTCGTCAACGATGCCGACTTCACTAAGGGTAGGCCCGTTGTTTCCGTAGGTAATCTTTAGCGCCGTCGGCTTCCGCGCGCTTCCACCGTCGGGGTCGGGCGCAACGACGCCTGTTAAACGGCGGCCGCTGTCATAGCGGAACGTGGTCGTATCGCCAGTTCCGGACAAAGGCCCATCGACGGTCTTGACGTTGCCGGCGGCGTCATAGGTGTAGGCCGTTGTCGACGAGATGCTGTTGTCGCCTGCGCTCGCCGTGACCGACGTGGTCAGATAATTGCTGTTATAGGCGATAGTCGTCTTCGACTCGCTGGCAGCCCCCGAGCATGAGGCAGCCGACTGGCAGGAGGAGATGCCCGTCAGCAAATAGACGCCGCTCATTAGCGTGTAGCTGTAGCGGGTCTGCGGACGAACACTCGATGCATCGGCCGGCGCCGTGACCGTCAGGAGGCCGCCGTGATCCGGGTCATAGGTGTAATCGGTCTGATTGCCCTTGGCGTCCTGCGTCCAGCTTGGGCTGTTGCAGGTGAGAGGATTGGAGCAGGTCGACGGGTAATTCGCCGACGTGACAATGTCCGACAGCCCAGACCCAGTCTTCGCCTTCATGGTCGTGCTGGTGACATTCCCGCGGGCATCATAGGCGATGACCGCCCTGTTGCCCTCGGGATAAGTGACCTGTGTTAGCCGGCCATAGCTGTCATATTGATAGCTGGTCGTTTGACTGAGCGCGTTCGTGAACGACGTCGGAAGGCCGAGCGTCAGGTTGGAGACGATCGTCGACACCTGGCTGAGCGCATTGGTGACCGTCATCGTCGCTGTCGAGCCGCTAACGCTGCGCGAATAGCCCGTCGTGATCCCGTCTCGGGTCACCGAGGTGACTTGCCCGCTCGAATAGGAATAGGTGGTGGTGTCGCTCCCGGCCCCTGGCCGGCGAATGGCGGTGATCTTGGTCGTATCGCCGGTGAAGCGCCAGGACCGCCCGGCGGTGTCGGTCACATCGACGACGCCAGTCGAGGGATAGGAATAGCTCGTGCTCGCAACCGCGCTTCCACCGATCTTGTCGTTGTGGAAGCTCGCGCTCGTCCGTCGCCGCCAGCTCGTGGGCGGATTACCGCTCCCGCCTGAACCGGACGATGCATAAGCGAAGCTGATGCGATATCCGGAGTTGTTCGAGACGCTGGCAAGTCGGCGCGAGAAGTCACAAACTTGCGGGTCTTCCGGATCCGAGGGAATCTCGCATCGCGTCCACAAGGCCCACTCGAAATTGACTGTCTTTCCGTCCGGCGTGCTCATCGACGTCGGCGGCAGTGTGCAAGCGGTCTGACCATATAAACCGTTACACAGGTTCGAAATGCCATCGTGGCTGGAAGGATTGCTGAACGTAATCAGCGTGCCGTCGGATTTTCGATAATAATAGGTTGAGCCGCTTCCCGACAGCGTTGACCCAGTGGCGATGGTGCCGTTCGCATCGAACTGCTCGAACCGACCATCCTTCGTGATCGTGGTACGAATAGCGCCTCCCGATATCGGGTTGCGTTCGAGTTGGATGCCGTCCCATTGATGGCTTCCCCAGAAGCCATCGCTGATACCGGTACGGATGAGAGGAAGCTCGCCTTCGCCCGACCCAATCGAGCCCTCCGTGACGCCGACCATTGCGTCGCCATGGGTCAGGTCAACGCCATTATTGTCGAGGCTGCGGAACTGGCGAGCAGTTTGCCCCAAAGCCGGAGCAGCGAGCCCGGTGCAAAGAATAGTGGTAAGGCACAGGCGCGCGATATGGCGCCGAATTTGGGCAGAATCCGACTGCATGGGTTTTCCCCTATCAAAAATTTCCGAATGCTGGTGCTACGCGGGGCTCGCCATTATGGCGGCGGATTGGGCGAGTTCGTAGTTTTCAGCCGCGTGCGGTTGTCGGCCTTGTCATGCTCATATTCGACAGTGACATTGTTGTTCACGCTGCCCGTGCGCACCACTTTCACAAGCCGGCCCTTGGCATCGTAAGTATATGTGATCGTCTCCGAGGCGAATGCCGATGAAGATGTCGCCATCAAACACAGGCCAAGCAGCGTTACGCGCATCTTCATGGATTTTCCCCTCGAATCGATCAATCGATCTCAACAAGGAAAAAGCTAACCACCGTAACTTTTGTAGGAAAGGCGAATTGAACAGCCTCGATCCTATTTCGCATCCATATTGGATCGTGTTCGAATTAGACCCGGGCCGGTCCATGCTAACTATCGGAAAACTCTAAAGGAGATACCGATGGCACCGGCGGATGAAGAGGATCGCATCATCATGATATTGGCCGAACCTGCAAACGGTGACGGCTACGTCTTCGCCACCGCAGATCCGGAGCGGGCGATCGAGCAACTTGAGGAATGGTCGGCGAAATTCGGCGCCGAGCGGGTGAAGGGGAACGAAGCATATGAACTGCTTGCCCGCCCCCTGAAGGACAAAGGCAACTGATGTCGCCGGTCACGCGCTGCTTGAAGCCCGTGGTGCCCCCGGCAGGATTCGAACCTGCACATCTCCCGAATAGAAGTCGGGCGACCTATCCAGTTGGCCTACGGGGGCGTCCACATGCATTGAGCGCGCGATCTAACGCGTCTTCGGCGCTCTCGGGCGGAATCTGATTGCTATCCAACCTAGCGAATGCGGCTCGCCCGGAAAAATGGCGAGCGGTGGCATCTTCCCGCTGCTGAACGGCCGCTTCGCACAGAGTCCGGTAAGCCCCCGACGCAACAAATGCACCAAGATCATCAGCGGTCAGATTGATGCCGCGGCCAGAGTCAATGGCTCGATCAATACGCCGGAAGAGATCATTGAGTCGGATTTCATCAGTCATGCCTTGCTTTAGACACCTCGGCGGCGTCCGCCAGCATTTGCGCGACGCAATCACGGATCTCATTTGGGCCCCAAAGGTGCCCCTCCTCAGCCTCCCAGACCTGCCGCTTCATCTCGGCATCGGCGGACGTCAGCGCAGGCGCCTTCAACACGCCGAGTGCGCGATCGAGACTTTCGCTCACCAGGCCGTCGTATCGCGCGAGCGTCTTGGGATCGCGCTCGGCCGTGCCGTGTCCATAGACAGAAATCATCTCATTGTGCGTCGACTGCCAAAGCTGGAAACGCTCCGCGAAAGTGATATCATTCGACATATTCGTGCCCTCCGATTGGGGTGCGATAGGGCCGGAGCGAAGGATGCAACCCGTCGCACCGGCCCACTTGGAACATCCAAGATGGTAATTTAATTATCATGGTTAACGCGATTGCGTCAAGCTATAAATGATAATACAGTTACCATATGACCCCTGTGCAATCCAAAATGGCGCGCGTCGCGCTCTCATGGACGACCGACGACCTGGCCGCAGCCGCGAGCGTCGGCCGAATGACTGTTGCCAGATTCGAGCGGGGCGATCACATCGCCGATAAGACAGTCGAAAAGATGCGAACAGCGCTAGTAGACGCCGGCGCAGACTTCATAAGGCGATCCGGAAGAATCGGCGTAACCGTCGAAGAAGGTCGGGGTCACAATGGTCCAGGATGACAAGCCCTATACGGTAGAGCGCCTTGCTGAGCGTTGGAAATGCAGTGAGGGGGCTATCCGGAACAAGATAAATCGAGGCGAGCTAAACATATTCCGGATCGGCAGTCTCATCCGGATTCCCGCCGCGGAAGTTGCGCGACTGGACGGCCAGTTTGTCCCTACCAGAGAGCTACCCACACAGACTGCTAAAAACTACGCAAATAGACGCACTGCAGCCGCGCCAGACACGGAACGCAGCTCCAGCGAGCTCAGCCGTGACGATGATCAAGATACCGACGAAGCTGGTGCCAGAGGTAAGATAAGACTTCGCGACATGCCCGACTGGCCAGCGGGTCTCTCATTCAACGAGGCGCTGGCATACACGGGCTTAGGCGCGTCGGTCATCGAAAAGGCTGAGGCAGAGGGGTGCATCCGCTTCTTGCGGATTGGAGCGAACGGACGGAAAATAGCTCCAAGAGCCGATCTGGACAGGTTGCTCGATCGGCTGTTCGCGGGGAAGCATGGCATCCTCGGCGACATGGATTTCGGGGACGGCGCGGAGGAAAGCGACTCCCCTCGCCGCATGTTCCCCCGGGTGTCGAATCGGCGCCGCCGACACTCAGCGACCAAGAATTGAGCGGCTTCCATGTTCCAACTTTGTTGCACGGATTTGCGCGAAACGTACGGAACGGACGGGAAACAGCGCGAAACAGGTGGTAATTGATGCAACAAGCCAAATCGGCGAAATGCCACTAAGTCATTGAAAAATGGTGCACCCGGCGGGATTCGAACCCACGGCCCCCAGATTAGGAATCTGATGCTCTATCCTGCTGAGCTACGGGTGCACGCGTGGTCCGTGTAGCGGCGGGGGGCGCGGTCGGTCAATTGGATCAGTTCGCCGTTTCCGGCGGAACGATCGGTACGAGCAGCGGCATCGCGGCGATGCCTTCGTCGCGCAGCGCCTGGGCTTCCTCGGGCGAGGTCTGGCCGTGGATCAGGTCCTCCGGCGCGCGGCCTTCGTGCATCGCGCGCGCCGCATCGGCAAACTCGCGGCCGACCCAGCGCGACTGCGGCAGCATCTCGGCCTGCTTCGCCGCAATGTCGGCCAGCAACTTGCGGACCAGTTCGGGGGCGGGACCTTCCGATGCATCGGCTGCCGGCGGCTGCGCGAAGTTTGGCACGGGCGTTGGCACGAGCGCGGTCGACATCTGGTTCGACTTCGCGCCGACGCGCGGCGCCATCACGGCCTTCTTCACGTCGCTGTCGCCGCAGATCGGGCAGGCGATCAGCCCGCGCGCCTGTTGATCGGCGAAGCTGTCGCTGCTTGCGAACCATGCTTCGAACCGGTGGTCGCCGGCGGCGCAACAGAGGTCGAAAACGATCAAGGGTCAGGCCGTCCCCAACAGGGCATCGAGCTCGCCCTTCGCCTCGAGCGCGGCCAGGTCGTCGCTGCCGCCGACGTGCCGGCCGTCGATGAATATCTGGGGCACGGTGCGTCCGCCGTTCGCGCGCGCGACCATTGCCTCGAACCCGGCGCGATCCATCGTCACGTCGGTTTCCTGATAATCGGCTCCCTTGCGATCGAGCAGCGCCTTGGCGCGCGCGCAATATCCGCAAAAGGCCTTCGTATAGATTTCTATCTTCGCCATACGGCTATCCTGTCATCCTTTCGCCACTGATATCGGAATCAACGTCCGCAAAGTCAAATATGTTGCCCGGCATCAGCGCGTCGGGGACCACGCGTGCCCAGGTCAGCGCCGATACGCGCGCCGCGCCGCTGCGTTTCAGTGCTCGTGCGGCCGCGCGGAGTGTCGCGCCGCTGGCGTGGACATCGTCGACGAGCACCAGATGCCGGCCCGCCACGCGCGCCTTTGCGTCGGGGGCGAGGGCGAAGGCGCCGGCGACGATCCGTTCGCGGTCGCGCCGTCCCTTGCCGCGCAGCGCCGCCGTCGCTTTGGCCCGGACCAGCAGATGATGGTCGTGCGGCGTCCCCGTCAGCCGCGTCAGCGCATCGGCGACGAGCGCCGCCTGGTTGAAGCCGCGCGACCAGAGCCGCCAGCGGTGGAGCGGGACCGGCACGATCAGCATCGCATCGCCCTGTTCCAGCATGGTCAGCCGCCGCGCCATCAATTGCGCCATCAGCGCCGCGTTGCCGGTCCGGCGTCCATATTTCAGCCGCAGCGCGACGGTTCGCGCCACCTGGCCATAGGCGACCGCCGACGGCGCGCCCTCGAACGGCGGCGGGTCGGCCAGGCACGCGCCGCAACGGACCGCCCCGCCCGGCAAAGCGGTCGGCAGCGGGATCGAGCATTGCGCGCACGCCGGCCCGTCGAGGAAATGGAGCGACGACCAGCACTCCAGGCAAAATTGCCGATCCTCGCCGACGATCACCCCGCATCCCGGGCACCGCGGCGGCAGCGCATAGTCGACGACCGCGCGTCCCAATTGGCGGACGGCGCGAAGCAAGGCGCGGTCACCCGCGACCGATGCTGCGATTTCGGCGTCCCCCGCTGCGGCGCTCATGCACGGACTTGTGAAGCATCGCGCGGGACGGCACAAGCGCGCGCATGTCGTCACCCACCCCGCTCTTTTCCTCCGCGCGCCACGCCGCGCAGCGCGACCGCATGGCGCGCCTGCCCGAAGACGCCAATTTCCTGGCGCCGATCATCGCCGAAACGCTGCTCGACCGCCTGTCGATGGTCACGCGCGCGTTTCCCCGCACGCTGCTGGTCGGCGCGGCCGACAGCGCGCTGACCCAGCATCTGCGCGCGACCGGAACCGATCTCACCATTTTCGAGGCCGGCCCCCGCCTCGCCGCCACCGTCGGCGCGCTGGTCGGCGAAGCCGATGCGATCGACCTGCCGCTGGGAAGCTTCGACCTGATCGCCTGGCCGGGCGGGCTCGACAGCGTCAATGACGTACCGGGCGCGCTCGTGCGGATGCGCGCGCTGCTCGCCCCCGATGGACTGCTGCTCGGCGCCTTCGTCGGCGACGGCAGCCTGGCGCGCCAGCGCCGCGCGGTGATGACCGACGGGGTTCGCCAGATCGCGCGGCTGCATCCGCAGATCGATCTCGCCGCGATGGGCAATCTGCTCCAGCGCACCGGTTTCGCCCTGCCCGTGGTCGACATCGACGCGCTGACCGTGCGCTATGGCGACTGGTTCGCGCTCGTCCGCGACCTTCGCGCCGCGGGGCTGTCGTCGCGGCTGTCACCGGCGCCACCGCCGCTGACCCGCGAGGAGGCCGCCCGGATCGCCGCAGCCTTCGCCGCGCAGGCCGATCCCGAAGGGCGCGTCGCCGAAGTCTTTCGCCTGATCCATTTCAGCGGCTGGGCGCCGCATCCCGACCAGCCCAAACCCGCCCGACGCGGCAGCGGCAGCGCCTCGCTGGCCGAGGCGCTGAAACCAAGGGACTAGATCAGGGCCTCGAGCAGGCCGATCAGCGGCGTATCGGCGGGCGGCATATCCAGCGCGTGCAGTTCGACCGGCCGCACCCAGCGCAGCGCCGTCGCATGCTGCGCGACCGGCGTGCCGCGCCATTTGCGGCATACGTACAGCAGCAGCAACAGATGCTTGTCGCCCAGCGTGTCGCTCGCGAAACAGGCGGGGGCGAGGCAGGCATGGTCGACGTCGATCGCCAGCTCTTCCGAAAGCTCGCGGATCAGCGCCGCTTCGGGCGTTTCGCCGAGTTCCAGCTTGCCGCCGGGAAACTCCCACAGCCCCGCCATCGGCTTGCCCTCCGGGCGCTGCTGGACGAGCAGCCGCCCGTCGCGATCGACCAGCGCCGCAGCGACGACGGTAAGCATTTTTCTGGCGGTATTACCGCCCTCCGACACGGACAAATTGTTAACTTTCATGTGCGACGCTCGGAACCCTCGGGAACTATAACTTCAGTTAGGGGCGGAACAATGAACAAGTTTCAGAGGCTGCTGCGGTCGACCAGGGCCGCCACAGCCGTCGAGTATGGGCTGATCCTAGCCCTGATTTTTGTCGCCGCGCTCATTGCCATGACCGCCGTCGGCAAATCGGCCAGCGCGATGTGGAACACCGTGTCCAGCACGTCGGTCGACGCGATGAGCGGCAATTAAGGCGTCCTGAAACGGGACTCGAAATTGCCGCAAACACGAACCGGGCCATTAAGATTTTCAAAACCAATTGGCCCTAACCTGCAGTTGTTGACCACGACCAGACCGTCAACAGGGTAAGTGAATGTCAGGAGACCAGACATGAAGTTCATCAAGAAGTTCGTTCGCGACACGAAGGCCGCGACCGCCATCGAATACGGCCTGATCGCCGCTCTCATCGCCGTTGCCGGCATCTCGGCCATGACCGCCGTCGGCAAGAGCGTCAAGACGACTTTCAACGAAGTCGACAAGGGTCTGACGACCGCCACTCCGTAATAGAGTGCGGCTTCTCCCGCGCCCTTCGGGGCCGGGGACCAAACAGAAAAGGGCGGTGGAATTTCCACCGCCCTTTTTCTTTGCCTGCGGATCAGGCCGCCGCGCGCTTATCGCGCGGCATAGACGACGATCTTCACCTTCTGCCCCGGGGTCAGCCGGCTCGTCGCGGTCAGGCGGTTGAGCACCTGGAAACGTTCGGTCTGGTAATTGCTGTACGCCATGCGCCGCGCCAGCGTCGCGACCGTATCGCCGCGCCCGACCGTCACCACATCGACCCGCCGCGGCTTGATCGCCGCCGCTTCGGCCGCGCTCAGCCGCCGGACGCTGTTGAACATCGGGTTGAACACGCTGGCTCCGCCCGCCTGCGTCAGCGCGACGAAGTGAAAGGCGCTGCTCTTCGAAAATTCATAGGCAAAGACGGTGACGTCGACCTGCCCCGACTGGGTGTTCGCGCGCGCGACCGAATAATAGGCCGGAATGCCGTTCACCGTCGTGCGCTGAATGCTGCTCGGCGTCAGCTGGGCCTTGCCCGCAACCGCCTGGAAAGCCGCGGAAATATACGCGTTCATGTCGCCGTTATAGGCCGCGGTCGTGAACTGCGCCTGCCCGCCGTTGCCGCTGACCGTTACCGCGCTGGTGCCGTTCTGCATGCCATAGCCGTTGGGCACGGCGAATTTCAGGCGCAGGTCGGGATGCAGGAACTCCTGCCCCTCGACCACGCCCTGCGCCGGATCGTCGCCATAGAGAACCCCGTCGACCGAGGCGAGGAAGGCATCGGCGTTGCGCACGCCGCCGGCGCCGCCGATCTTGGCCGCGAGCTGCTGCGCATTGCGCACGCGCGAGGCCGGATCGGGGTGGGTGCTCGCCCATTCGGGAAGCGCGCGCGCGTCGCCGCCCGACAGCCGCGCCTCGAGGCTCGTCTGGTTCGCCAGGCTGGCGAGCATCGTCGACAGCGCCAGCGGATCATAGCCCGCGCTCTTCAGATATTGGACGCCTAGCTGATCGGCCTCCAGTTCCTGGGTGCGCGAGAATCCCAGCGTGGCAAGCTGCGCGACCTGCATCGCATTATTCTGGAGCAGCCCGCCAAGGCCGCCCAACAGCCCGCCATTGTCGCCGATCGCGCCGCCAAGCACAGCGCCGAGCACGCCCAGGATCGTGTTGCGCGTCGCCGCCGACTGGCGCTTCTTGCTGTGCTGTGCGGCGACATGCCCGACCTCGTGCCCCAGCACGCCGGCCAGTTCGGCCTCGTCGTTCATCAGCGCCATCAACTGGCGCGTGACATAGACATAGCCGCCGGGGATGGCGAAGGCGTTGTTCACCGGCGAGTTGAGCAGCGTCACCGTGAAATCCTTGGGCGACCGCGACAGGCCCGACTGGACCGCGATATTCTGCCCGATGCGGTTCACATAGGCGGCCTGCGGCCCATCATAAGTACCGCCGAATTCCTGAACGAGCTGCGGATGCGCCTCGTCGCCCTGCTTGCGCTCGGCGGCGGTGATGTTGGTCTGGGTCTTGATCACCTTCAGCTGCGCGCCCGCCGCGCCGGTCAATGCCACGCTCGCGGCCAGCATGATCGCCAGCCTGGTCCCCGTCTTCTGCGTCATCTCTTGCGCCTCCCACATTGTCGGTCTCAGGGTTATCCCGGAAACGGTACAAGGCAAGCCGCGCCTGAACAACGGCTTGTCATGCTTTGGGATTTGAACGCGAAGATCGCGCCTTGGGTTCCGGCGGTCAGGCGCGGCCCATCGCGAGAAACTTTTCCTCACGCGACGTGAGCAGCACATCGCGCGACAGGCCGGTCAGCGAATCGAGCTCCTGCGCGATCGCATCGCCCAGCGACTGGATCGCGAGTTCGGGCGCCCGGTGCGCACCGCCGACGGGTTCGGGGACGATGCGGTCGATCACCTTCAGGCCGAGCAGATCCTGCGCCGACATCTTCATCGCGGTCGCGGCATCGGCGGCCTTGTCGGACGTGCGCCACAGGATCGACGCGCAACCTTCGGGCGAGATGACCGAATAGACGGCATGTTCGAACATCAGCACGCGGTTCGCGGCTGCCAGCGCGATCGCGCCGCCCGATCCACCCTCGCCGACGACCGCGGCGACCATCGGCACGCCCAGCGCCAGGCACTGTTCGGTCGAACGCGCGATCGCTTCGGCCTGTCCCCGCTCTTCGGCCTGGATGCCCGGAAAGGCGCCCGACGTGTCGACCAGCGTCACGACGGGCAACCCGAAGCGGTCGGCAAGCTGCATCAGGCGGATCGCCTTGCGATAGCCCTCCGGCTTCGCCATCCCGAAATTATGCTTCATGCGCGACGGAATATCGTCGCCCTTTTCATGGCCGATCACCATCACGCGGCGGCCGCGAAAGCGCGCGAGGCCGCCGAGGATCGCCTGGTCGTCGCCGAAATTGCGGTCGCCGGCCAGCGGCATCCAGTCGTCGAACAGTCCCGCGACATAATGTTTGAAATGCGGCCGATCGGGGTGGCGCGCGACCTGCGTCTTTTGCCACGGCGTCAGCTTGCCGTAAATTTCACGCAGCAATTTCGAGGACTTATCCTCCAACCGCGCAATGTCGTTGTCGATGTTGAGCGACGGATCGTCACCCATTTCGCGCAGTTCGGCAATCTGTCGATCGAGCGCCGCGACCTGTTTTTCGAAGTCCAGAAAGGCTGTCATGCGGGAGTCGCTAGGACGATGATGCCCCAACGTCAACGCCATCCATCCGCGCGAGGGGGTGGCGGCGGTTGACCAGCTCGACGAGGCGGCGGCTATCGACATGCGTGTAGATTTCGGTCGTCGCGATATCGGCATGGCCCAGCATCAGTTGCAACGCGCGCAGGTCGGCCCCGCCCTCCAGCAAATGGGTCGCAAAGGCGTGGCGCAGGACGTGCGGGCTGATCGCCGCCGGATCGATCCCGGTGCGCGCCGCCAGTTCCCGCAACAATTGGAACAATCGCACGCGCGACAGGTGCGCCTTCGCCGACGGAAACAGCCACGGCGATCCGTCGGTCGTCAGCGGCAGCCAGCGATCGAGCGCGTCGCGCGTGCGTTCGGACAAGGGCACCAGCCGTTCCTTGTCGCCCTTGCCCCGGATGATCAGGAATTCGCGCCCGCCCGCGACGGCGCGGCGCGGCAGCGAGACCAGTTCGCTCGCGCGCAGCCCCGATCCATAGAGCAGCTCGAGCAGCAGCAGCATCCGCACTGCCTGCGCGGGCGGCGCCTCGCCCTCGGCCTCCTCGCTCGCCTGCGCGAACAGCCGTTCGACGTCGTCATGCGTCAGGATGCGCGGCAGCGGCCGCCGCGTCGCCGGGCGCGCGATGTCCAGCGCCGGATTGTCCGTCCGCTCGCCCTCGTCGAGGAGAAAGGCAAAGAACTGGCGCAACGCCGACAGCTTGCGCGCCGCGCTGCTTGCCGCGAGCGTGCGATAATCGGCCATCAATTTCCGAAGGTCGTCGGCATCGGCTTCGCCCAGCGATCCGCGCACCAGTTCGGCTGCCTGCTCCAGGTCGCGGCGATACGCCGCCAGCGTGTTCCGCGACGCGCCGCGCTCGGCGGCCATCATCTCGAGGAAGCGGTCGATCAGCGCGCCGTCAGACATGGTCCGACAGCAATATCAGGCGCTCAGACACGCACCAGCGCTTCGGCCGCGATCATCCGGGCTTCGGATTCCAGCCCGACCTGACGCAGCGCGCGGACGATATGATACAGGTGATAGGGCGGCAGCTTCGACCAGTCGCCCTGCATGCCCGCCGCCGCGAGCAAGGCCACCATTCCGGGCTCGCCGCGCGTCGCCGCATCCTGGATCGCGCGCGTCCAGCGGGTCTGCTTGCCCAGATTGAGGTCCAGGTCGTTCGCGGCCGAACTGGTCTGGTTGGCGTCGAGCCGGCCAAGACCCGCCAGCCCCGCGACAAGGAATTTCGAGCGAAGATTATTCTCGCTGTCGTCGCTGTTCGAAAAACTGCCGACATTGCCTGCGGTCGCCGCGCTCAGCGGACGCGGCGACCCCACCGCGAGCACGCCCCAGGCGCGGCTACCCACCGTGATCTTCGGCGCCCACGCCATCGCGTTATTGTCGTAACCGCCCGCCATCATCGATCCCAGAAGCTGCCAGGGATCGTCGCCCACGTCGGTGCTGGTCGGCAGGCCGGCGGCGGCGCGCGCGGTCGCGACCATCGCGGCATAATGCTGCACCGGCTCCGATCCCGCGGTCCACAGGCTCTGCATCGCGGTATAGCGGTTGCCGCCGTTCGCCGCGCTGAAGGCGCTGCGAAGCTGGTCGATCTGGCCGGCCAGCGCCTCGGGCGGCTCTTCCTCGCTCGACGCCGCGCTCAGCAGCGAGACATAGGCTTCGCTCGACAGCACGCCGCGCGCCGCCGCATAGGGCGCGGCCGCGACGCGGTCGGTCATCTCGCTCATCGGCGCCAGCACGGTCCAGCCGCGCATATAGGCGGGCTCGGTCTTGCGCAGATCGGCGGGAATGCCGATCGCCGTTGCCGTCGCCATGCCGAAACGCCAGCTCGTCAAACTGTCGACCTTGCCCCATTCGATCGTCGTCGAACGGCGCCCCGCGCCCGTCGCGCCAAGCACGCGCTCGGCAAGAAGGATGTCGAAATTGCTGATCTTGCCGCTCGACCGCACCCGCGCGATCGCCCAGCCGGCGGGGCCGGCGTCGCCCGACAGGCCCGAACATATGCCGGCGGCGAGCCGCCACGACTGTTCCTCGCCATGCGCCAGGCCGGCGTTCACATAGGGGCAAAGGCCCGCCGGATCGGCGTTGGCCAGAAAGGTCTGCTGCGCCACCTGGACGAGCCGCGGGCTCGCGCGGTCATAGTCGACCGACTGGACGATCCAGCGCGCCGCGGTCGATTCCCCCATGCGCAGCAACAGCCCCGCGCGGTCGGCGGCCAGGTCGGCGCCGTTGATCGTGTCGGGCGTATCGATCGCCGACGACAGCGCGCGGCGAAGCAGGATCTGGCCCCAGCGCGACGCAAGATTGCCGTTCGTCTTGCGCATGATCGTGGCGGCATATTGGCCGCGCACCCCAAAAGCATCGGGCGCCAGTCCGCCGGTTTCGGGCGTCAGCGGCCCGACCCGCGTCAACAGCCGGCGCGCGCCGGGCGGCAGGTCGTATTTCAGCTGGCCGGACGTGCCCTCCAGCTCTTCGGTTCCGTCGTCGCCGCCTTCCTCGGTCGCGCTCGTCGTCGCGACCACCGCGGGCGGCGCCACGCTCGTCGATCCGGACGAAGAGGTCGGCGCCGGGGTCGGCGTGGGAGCGGGCGTCGGCGACGGCGTGGGCGAGGATTTCGGCGCCGGCGTATCGGCGGGTTTTCCGAATCCTTCGGGAAGCAGCGACTCCTGCGCGATCGCGGGAAGAACCAGCGCGGCGGCAAGGGCGGCGCCCGACAGGCCCAGGGTCAACGTCAGCAATTTCTTCGTCATCGCGCGCCGCTTTCGGCGATCTTGTCGCTCACGTCCACACCAATCCTCTTCGCATCGCGGCAAAAGCCCTGCGGCGCAGCAGCAAAACCATTGTCCCGCGCGCTTTGGCCGGTATAGCCGCGCGCACCATGTCACGAAACCCGAAAAGCCCCTTGCCGGCCATATCGGCGTCGATCCGCGATCGGTCGATCGTGCTCGTCGGGTTGATGGGTTCGGGCAAGTCGACGATCGGGCGCCGTCTGGCGCAGCGGTTGAGCATGCCCTTCGCCGACGCGGATGACGAGATCGAGCGCGCGGCGGGCATGACGATCACCGACATTTTCGCCAAGTTCGGCGAGGCGCATTTTCGCGATGGCGAACGCCGCGTGATCGCGCGCCTGCTCGCGGGCCGGCCGCTCGTCCTCGCGACCGGCGGCGGCGCGTTCATCAACGACGAGACGCGCGCGTTGATTTTGCAGGATAGTTTGTGCATCTGGCTGGACGCCGACATCCCGACGCTCGTCGAAAGAACCGCGCGGCGCAGCCACCGCCCGCTGCTGAAGGGCCGCGACGCTGGACAGGTCCTTCGCGAATTAGCCACCCAAAGAAACCCCACCTACGCCGAGGCGCACGTCCGCGTCAGTTCGGCGTCGAGTCCGCACGAACATACGGTGCGCGCGATCCTGGAGGAATTGTCGAAATGGAATGCCTGACCGTCGATCTGGGCGCCCGCAGCTATCCGATCCTGATCGGTGACGGGCTGATCCGCGACATCGGCCGCCATGTCGCGCCGCTGCTTAAACGCCCGCGCACGATGATCGTCACCGACGCCAACGTGGCACCGCATTATCTGGTCGCGCTCGGCGCGTCGCTGGGCGCCGAAGGCATCTCCTTCTCCTCGCTCGTCCTGCCGGCGGGCGAAGGCACGAAAAGCTGGGCAGGCCTCGGCCGCCTGACCGAATGGCTGATCGGCGAAGGCGTAGAGCGCAGCGACCATGTCATCGCGCTCGGCGGCGGCGTGATCGGCGACCTCGTCGGATTCGCGTGCAGCATCGTCAAGCGCGGCTGCAACTTCATCCAGGTGCCGACGACCCTGCTCGCACAGGTCGACAGCAGCGTCGGCGGCAAGACCGCGATCAATGTCGAGGCGGGCAAGAATCTGGTCGGGGCATTTCATCAGCCCTCGCTCGTCGTGATCGATCCGACCAGCCTCGCCACCCTGCCACGCCGCGAGCTTGGCGCGGGATATGCCGAGGTCGTCAAATATGGCCTAATCAACGATCCCGCCTTTTTCGCGTGGTGCGAGGAAAATGGCGCGGCGCTGCTCGCTGGCGACAGCGAAGCCCGGCACCGCGCGATCGCCCACAGCGTATCGGCCAAGGCGCGCATCGTCGCCGCCGACGAGCGCGAGACGCAGGACGTGCGCGCGCTCCTCAACCTAGGCCACAGCTTCGGCCACGCGCTGGAGGCGGAGACCGGATATTCGGAGCGGTTGCTGCATGGCGAGGCGGTCGCCGCAGGCATGGTGCTCGCGCATCATTTCTCGGCCGCGAACGGTCTTTGCGACGCCGCGGACGCCATGCGCGTGCGCGACCATCTCGCCAGCGTCGACCTGCCGCACAGTCTCGCAAGCGCGGGGATCAATACCGGCGGTGCCGCCCTCGCCGCGCATATGGCGCATGACAAGAAGGTACGCGGCGGCAAGCTGCCCCTGATCCTGACGCGCGGTATCGGGCAGAGCTTCGTCACCGATGAATATGGCCTCGATACCGTGGCGGCCTTTCTGGATGGACAGCGCGACTAGGCCGCTTCGCCGGCTTCGGTCTCCGCTTCGGCTTCTTCCTTGGCCTTCTTCGCCGCCTGACGCCGCTCGCGCAGCGCCTCCAGCACGCTCGACGCCTGGCGCCCGCCGCCTGCAACGAAGCGGTGATCGCGGCCCGCAGAAAGGTCGCCCTCGCTGATCTGCATATCCAGCCGTTCGGCATCGAGCTGGCGCAGCGCGGTTTCGACATCCTCGATCTCGCGCGGTTCGACCTCGAGCTGCCGCAGCGCCATCAGTCCCAGCGCGATCGAGCTTTCGAACACTTCGCGCACCGCGCCGACCGTCCCCGCGCCGTCGATCGCCAGAAGCTGGCGGCGGTCGAACACGCGAGCCAGGACACGAGCCTCGGGAAAAGCGTCGACAATCGGCCTCAACGCCGCCGCATCGATGCTGCGATCGTCGGTGCAAAAGATGATCAGCCGCGCCTCCTCGGCCCCCGCGCGGCGCAGCACGTCGATGCGAAGGCCGTCGCCGAAATAGACCTTGGTATCGAAGCGACCCGACAGTTCGATCTGGCTGGGCTTCTTGTCGATCAACGTCACCGAGCAATCGACCGCGTGCAGCATCTGCGCCACAATCTGTCCGAAGCGGCCATAACCGATCACCAGCGCCGATCCGCGCGGCGCATTCTCCGGATCGTCGAGGTCGGCGTCGCTTCCCGGCGCAAATTCCAGGTTGCGCGCGAACAGCATCAGGAACGGCGTCGTCATCATCGACAAGGTGACCACCGCGCTGAACAGACTTGCCGCCTGCGGCGCGATCAACAGCGCGTCGGCCGCCTGCGTGAAGAGCAAAAAGCCGAACTCGCCACCCTGGCTCAGCAGCAGGCCAAGGCCCAGTGCCGTACTCCACGGCTTGCCGAACAGGCGGACGAGCACGGTCAAAACCCCGACCTTCACCGCGACCAGCATCGCAGCGAGCGAGACGACCAACAGCGGCTTCTGCGCGACGACGCTGACGTCCAGCACCATGCCGACGGCCAGGAAGAACAGGCCCAGCAGCACCAGGCGAAACGGCTCGATATCAGCCTCGATCTCGTGTCGGTACGGCGAATCGGCCAGCATCATCCCCGCGACGAAGGCGCCGAGCGCGGTCGACAGGTGCAGGCTATGCATGAAGGCCGCGCTCGCCAGTACCGCGAGCAGCCCGACGACGACGAACAATTCGCGCTCGCCATAGCGGCCGATCAGGCGCAGCAGCGGGTTCACGACGAACCGGCCCGCCAGTACCAGCACGACGATCGCGCCGACGGTATAGAGCGCCATCTGCCACCCTGGAGGCGCCGACGGGTCCGCCGGAGCCCGCGACAGCGCGGCGATGATGGTGATCATCGGGACGATCGCCAGGTCCTGGAACAGCAGGATGGAAAAGGCTTTTTCGCCAAAGGGTGAGTTGATCCGGCCCGAACTCTTGAGGCTGGGCAGCACCTGCGCGGTCGAGGAGAGCGCGAGCGGCAGGCCAAGCGCAAGCGCGGCCTGCCAGCTGAAACCGAGCGTCGCAAAGATCAGCGCCGCCAGGATCAACCCCGATATTACCACCTGGGCCAGGCCAAGACCAAAGATCGCGCGGCGAAGATCCCACAGTCGCCGCGGATGGAGTTCAAGCCCGACGAGGAACAGCAGGAAGGCGATGCCGATCTCGGCAAAGGCCAGCTTCGATTCGCCGCCACCGACCAGCCCAAGCCCATATGGACCAACGAGTGCGCCCGCGATCAGATAACCGAGCACCGCCCCCAGTCCCAGGCGGCGAAAGATCAGGACAAACAGCGTCGCGACGCCAAGCAGGATCGCTCCCTCGAGCAGCGCCGCATCGGTCGCGGTTTCCGCCACCACCTCGGTTGTCGCCGCGGCGAGAGCGGCAAGGCTCACGCCGCGTCCGCCTGCTCTTCGAGCGCGGCAATCGCGGCGTCGAAGGGAAGCAATATCGCGCCATGTCGCGCCGGATAGTCGCGCGCGGGGGCGAGCAGGTCGAAGCCCGGCCAGTCCGGCGCGGCGCCCCCGCCCTTGAACCAGGCTGCGATCGCGTCGCGCGCGGCCCGGATTTCGCCGACACCCTGTCCCGGTGCATGGCGCGCCAGCAGCGCGGCCGAGGCTTGGCCCAATGCGCACGCCTCGACATGCATGCCGACACCGGTCACCCGCCCCGCCTCGTCGGCATTCAGGTCGAGGATGATAGCGCTGCCGCAAAGCGGCGCGCGCGCCGACACCCGATGCCGCGGCTGTTCGAGCGGCGGGAAGTCGGCGGTCGCCACCGCCAGCCCCAATATGTCGCGATTATAGAGCGGCGCGCTCATTTCGACGCCGTATCCGATGCGGCATCGCCGCCGGCTCCGCCATTGTCCTGCGCCGCGCGCGCCTCGGCGCGGCGGTCGGCGATCACCTTGCTCAGCGCCGCGCTCGTCGCGTTCAGCGCGGGATAGGTCCGGCTGTCGGTCATCCACGCCGGTCGCTGCGCATTGCCATAGCCGATGTCATAGAGGAGCGTGATCGCCATGAAGCCGATCGTCGCGATCATCAGCCCCTTGATGGCACCGAACCCGGCCCCCAGCCCCCGATCGACACCGCCGACGATCGATGCCCGGCTCCGCTGCCCCATCGCGCGCGATCCCCATTTGGTGAGTGCGAAGACGCCGCCGAACAGGATCACGAAGGCGAGCATGGCCGCGCCCCCGGCAGCATCGACCCAGCGCGACAGCAGCTCGGTCGTCATGCCGTGCAGGAAACGCACCGCCGCGATCGCGAGAACCCAGGCGAGAAGGCTCGTCACCTCCTGCACCAGTCCCCGCGCGAACCCGAGTATCGCGCTGCCGCCGATCAGCGTCAGCACGAGAATATCCATTGCCGTCAGACTTCCCATAATCGGGGAGCTAGTCGCGCCCGAGCATCAGGTCAACGAGTTCGCCGAGCCGCCCGAAGCCGGTGACGCCGATGCCGCTCACAGGCTTCATTCCCTTTGGCCCCCACCCCGTTGAAAATCCAAGCTTTGCCGCCTCGCGAAGCCGCAGCGCATCGTGCGAGACGGGGCGCACTTCGCCCGACAGCGACAGCTCGCCGAAAACAATCGCGTCGGCCGGCACCGGCCGCTCGCTGAAGGCGGAGATCAGCGCCGCCGCGACGGCAAGGTCGGCCGCCGGATCGGTGAGGCGATAACCGCCGGCGATGTTGAGATAGACTTCGGCGCCGCCCATCTGCAGCCCGCACCGCGCCTCCAGAACCGCGAGCACCATCGCCAGCCGTCCGCTGTCCCAGCCGACGACCGCGCGGCGCGGCGTCGCCCCGCTTGCCAGGCGCACGGTCAGCGCCTGTACCTCGACCAGGACCGGCCGCGTTCCCTCCAGTGCGGGAAAGACCACCGACCCCGGCACGTCGCGGCTACGATCGGTCAGGAACAGGCTCGACGGGTTCGACACCTCGCCCAGCCCCTCTTCGCCCATTGCGAAGACCCCGATCTCGTCGGTGCCACCGAAGCGATTCTTGACCGCGCGGAGGATACGATACTGATGGCTGCGCTCGCCCTCGAACGCCAGCACCGTATCGACCATATGTTCCAGCACGCGTGGCCCCGCGATCGTCCCGTCCTTCGTCACATGCCCGACCAGCACGATCGCCGCGCCGCTGTCCTTGGCATAGCGGATCAGTTCCTGCGCGCTCGCGCGGACCTGGCTGACCGTGCCCGGGGCGCTGTCGATCAGGTCGCTGTGCATTGTCTGGATCGAATCGATCACGACGAAATCGGCCGCCTGCCCATCCAGCGTGGCGAGTATGTCGCGCACCGAGGTCGCGCTGGCGAGCGCCACCGGTGCATCGCCAAGCCCCAGCCGCTGCGCGCGTAGCCGCACCTGACCCGCCGCCTCCTCGCCGCTGATATAGACGACCGACTTGCCGCTCTTCGCCAGGCGGCCTGCCGCTTGCAGAAGCAGCGTCGACTTGCCGATTCCCGGGTCGCCGCCGATCAGCGTCGCCGATCCCGCGACGAATCCGCCGCCCAGCGCGCGGTCGAATTCTGCGATGCCGCACAGCATGCGCGCGGGCATCGGGCTGTGTACGTCCAGCGTCTCGAGCACCAGCGACCGACCGCCCTTGCTCAGGTCGTGCTTTGCCGAAAAGGCGGTTTCGCCCGCTTCCTCGACCAGCGTGTTCCATTCGTTGCAATCGCCGCATTGCCCCTGCCAGCGATAGGTGACAGACCCGCAATTCTGGCAGACATATTGACGTTTCGCTTTGGCCATGCGCCCCGCATAATCGGAACAAAGGCGGAACGCCAGCAGGATTTACGGGAGATTTGAATGACCGCCCTCACCCATCGCCGCACGCTGCTCGCTACGCTTGCCGCCGCGCCGCTGCTGACGCTGCCGGGGTGCGCCAACCTTCCCGGTTTCAGCCTGACCGACGCGATCCGCGAGTTGCTGACGCTTTCGTCGCAACGCGCCTTCGCGATGCTGATGGAGGCGAACGGATTCTACGACAGCCAGGTCGCGCGTATCGACCTGCCGCCCCAGCTTGGCGGCACGGGGGCGTCGACGATCGTCGCGAAGATATTGATGACCGGCGCCTTCAAGGATCGGCTGACGCGGCAGGTAAACCGGTCGGCCGAGAAGGGAGCCGAACGGGCAGCGCCGCTGGTGGCCGACGCGATCCGGTCGATCAGCATCGCCGACGCAGCGGCGATCGTTCACGGTGGGCCGACCGCGGCGACCGACCTGCTCGAACGGTCGATGGGCCGCAGCTTGGTCGGCGCGATGTTTCCCGACATCGACCAGGCGCTGCGGCTCGCCGATAGCGACGTCGTCACGCAGGCGCTGCGCGCAACGACGGGCATCGACTTTCGCGGCCTGGTGCAGGATGTCTCGAACCGCACGCACGACGCCATCTATCGCGCGATCGGGCATGAAGAGACCGCGATCCGCGCCAACCCGCGCGAGACGGGCAGCCCGCTGTTGACCGCGGTCTTTGGCCTCGCGCGCTAGGCCGCTATAGGCGGCTGACGAATCGCCCTCCACAAGGAAGCTCCGCGCCATGAAATTCTTCGCCGACACCGCCGAAATCGCCGATATCCAGGAACTCGCCGCGACCGGCCTGCTCGATGGCGTCACCACCAACCCGTCGCTGATCGCCAAATCGGGCCGCGACTTCAAAGAGGTGACGAAGGAAATCTGCGCCCTTGTCGACGGCCCCGTATCGGCCGAGGTCGTCGCGCTCGACCATGCGACGATGATGCAGGAGGCCGAAATCCTCCGCAAGATCGCCGACAATGTCTGCATCAAGGTGCCGCTGACGATCGACGGCCTCAAGACTTGCAAGGCGCTGACCAGCGACGGCACGATGGTCAACGTCACGCTCTGCTTCTCGGCCGCGCAGGCGCTGCTCGCGGCAAAGGCGGGCGCGACCTTCGTCTCGCCCTTCGTCGGCCGTCACGACGACAATGGCTTCGACGGCATGCAGCTGATCGCCGACATCCGGCTGATCTATGACAATTATGCCTATGAGACCGAAATCCTGGTCGCCAGCGTCCGTCACGGCATCCATGTGCTGGAGGCTGCAAAGATCGGCGCCGACGTGATGACCGCGCCGCCGTCGGTCATCAAGGGGCTGTTCAAGCATATCCTGACCGAAAAGGGTATCGAGGGCTTCCTGGCCGACTGGGCGAAAACGGGCCAGTCGATCTGACTGTCTTAGCAGTTGACGTAAACGTTAACTTCGGTCGATAGTTTTCCTGACCGCCGGGATTCGCGCGCACGCGCGTCCCGGCCAATAGGGAGAGACATGATGACCGACGCCGCGCAGCCCGCCGTCCTGACGACCCGTCAGAGCCATATCCTGATCGTCACGATCAACCGGCCGGAGGCGCGCAACGCGGTCAACGCCGCGGTCCATGTGGGCATCGGAACCGCACTGGAAACGGCCGAGGCTGACCCTGAAATCCGCGCCGTGATCATCACCGGGGCGGGCGACAAGAGCTTTTGCGCGGGTGCCGATCTGGTCGCGCTGTCGCGCGGCGAAAATCTGGCGCCCGACGACAAGGCGCAACAGGCGTGGGGCTTCGGCGGCTTTGCCGCGCATCCGATTTCAAAGCCGGTGATCGGCGCGGTGAACGGCTTTGCCTTTGGCGGCGGCTGCGAACTCGCGCTGATGTGCGACATCGTCGTCGCTGCCGAGAATGCGCAGTTCGGCCTGCCCGAGGTCAAGGTCGGCCTTTTCGCGGCAGCTGGCGGCGCCTTCCGGATCGTCGAGCAATTGCCGCGAAAGATCGCGATGGAACATCTGCTGACCGGTGATCCGTTCGATGCCGCGACCGCGCTTCGCTATGGCTTTGCCAACCGCGTCGTTCCGCTTGCCGAGCTGATGCCGACGGCGATCGCGCTGGCGGAAAAGATCGCGAGCAATGCGCCGCTGTCGGTGCAGGCGTCAAAGCGCGTCGCGCTTCGCATGATCGACGGACAGATCGCGGGCGACGACGCGCATTGGGACGACAACAGGCGCGAGCGCAAGGCGCTGATGGCCAGCGAAGACGCCCGCGAAGGGCCCCGCGCCTTCGCCGAAAAGCGCAAGCCCGAGTGGAAGGCACGCTGACATGGTCATGACCGATCCCGAGCGTATTCCCGTCATCATCGGCGTCGGGCAGGTCAACGACCGGCCCGACGATCCCGACCAGGGGCTCGACTCGCTGGGACTGATGGTCGCGGCGCTGCAAGTCGCGGCGGAAGATGCGGGCGTGCCGCTCGCCGAGATCGACAGCCTCGCGATCGTTGACCAGATCAGCTTCCACAGTCTCGGCAAGCTGCCCGAACCGCTCGCCGCCGCGATCGGCGCCAGCCCGGCGATAAACTATCAATCGGCCGCGCCGCACGGCGACACGCCCGTGCGCCTGCTCAACGAAGCCGCAAATCGCATCGGCGCGGGCGAGGTCAAGCTGGCCGCCGTCGTGGGCGCGGAGGCACTGCGTACCGCGGCCGGTCGCGCGGCAAAGGCGGCGAAGGGCGAGGACAAGAGCTACAATGCCGTGCGGCAGGTCGCGACGCGGCGCGAGCCCAATTATTCGCAGGTTCACGGCCTGTCGGCACCGGTGGACGTCTATCCGCTCTACGAAAATGCAACGCGCGCCAAATGGGGCCAGAGCCTCGGCGACGCGCAGGCCGAGAGTGCCGAAATCTGGTCGCGCTTTTCCGAAGTCGCGGCCGCGAACGAGGGTGCGTGGATCCGCAAGCCCGCGACGCCCGGCGACATCCTCCGCGTCGACGAGCGCAACCGGCCGATCGCCTTTCCCTACTCGAAGCTGATGGTCGCCAATTCGTCGGTGAATCAGGGCGCGGGCTTTCTCGTCGCAAGCCTTGCCGAGGCGCGCCGCCGCGGTATCGCCGAGGATCGCCTGATCTACGTCGGCATGGGCGCCGCGGCGAAGGAGCCCGCGAACATCCTGCACCGGGACCGGTACGACGGCAGCGTCAGCATGGAAACCTCGATCAACCGCACGCTCGCGTTGAACGCTATGACCGTCGCTGATTTCGACTGCGTCGAACTCTACAGCTGCTTTCCCTGCGTGCCGAAGATGGCGCGGCGCACGCTTGGCTGGCCGGTCGACAAGCCTGCAACGGTGTTCGGCGGGCTGACCTTCGGTGGCGGCCCGATCGCGAATTACATGAGCCACGCGATCGTCTCGATGGTGGAAAAGCTGCGCAGGGAGGGCCGTTATGGCTTCCTCTTTGCCAACGGCGGCTTCGCGACCGACAATCATTGCATCATACTCGGCAGCGAACCGATTCCCGCGGCGAGCTTTCCGCAGGACTTCGACTATCAGGCCGAAGCCGAGGAGAGGCGCGGCCCTGTCCCCGAGCTGGTCAAAGACTATGCAGGGCCGGCTACGATCGAAAGCTATACGGTCTTCTATGGCCGCGACGGCGCCCCCAAAGCAGGCGTCGTCGTCGCGCGCACGCCGACGGGCGAGCGGACGCTGGCACATGTTGACGTCGGCGACGCGGCGATGCTGGCTTTTCTGACCGACGGCACGCAAGAGCCGGTCGGCACCGCCGGCCGGATCGAGCCGATCGAGGACGGCTTCGGCTGGCGCGCCGCCTGAACGGTCGATTCTGCTAAACCACCGCACGCGTTGATGATAATCTTCCCCGTATAGATGGGGGAGTGAGTCGATGCGGGGACTCTTGCTGGCCGGAGCGGCATTGTTGCTGGCGGGGTGCGCGACCGTCCCCGGGGAGGTCGCCCGCGGCACCTCCTCTGTGTCGCCGGTCGACGATCCCCGGCTGGACCGCGTCACCGAGACCGAGCTCGTGCGCTTCACCGGCGACGGCGAATTCCGCCGCTATCTGGACCGGCTGGGACGCATCAAGGACCAGCGTGACGGCTATGCCCTTGCCAACAGGGAGATCGTCGTCGCGGCCGCAACGCAGGACAGCGACCCGCCGGTCTGCGAAGACCTCGAAAACTGCCCGATGGAGGAAAGTGCCGACAGCGTCGTCGTCACCGGATCGAAGGCGGCGGCGCCGACATCGATCACCAATGTCCAGACCGCGGGCGTCGACGAGGGCGACATCGTCAAGCAGATCGGCGATTATCTGCTGGTACTGCAGGATGGCCGCATCTTTGCGATCAACGTCAAGACGATGCAGTTGACCGACCGCGCCGACGTCTATCGCCGCCTGCCCGCCGACCGGGTCAAGAAAAACCGGTGGGAGGATAATTTCGAGGGCGCCGACTGGTATGACGAGATGTTGGTCCAGGACGACCATATCATCATCACCGCCTACAGCTATGAGGACAGCGCGACCGAAATGTCGGTCTTCAAGCTCGACCAGGCCAGCGGCCGGGTGAAGAGCGAAGGCGTCTTCCTGATCACCTCAGACGATTATTACGACGTCGACAATTACGCCACGCGGATCGTCGGCGACAAGCTGGTCGTCTATACGCCCTATTCGGTCGACCAGTTCGAAGAGCTGGAAGCCCGCCCGGTCCTGCGCCGCTGGTTGCCGCAGGCGGAGCGGGAAAAGCGGAAGAACGAGGGCGTGCCCTTGCTCGATGCAAAATCGATCTACAAGCCCGTCCTGCGCACCGCGGACCCCAGGGTGCACGCAATATCGGTCTGCCCGCTCGGCGATTTCGATCGCAGCCGGAACCTCGACTGCCGCACCACGGCCTTTCTCGGCCCGCGCGCCGCCGAAATGTTCGTGTCGCCGGAAACCATCTATCTGTGGACCAGCACGATCTATGAAAACGAGGATGGCGACCGCGACGAATGCGTCAAGGACTGGAGCTACGACACGCCCTATCCCGTGCTTCCCCGCGCGGCGCGGCGCGACGTACCGGCGGGCGCGCTCTATCGCATGCCGATCGGCGCGCGCGACGCGACCGTCGCGGGCGTCTCGGGCAACCCCTATGATCATCTGTCGATGGACGAACGCGACGGCGAGTTTCGCGCGCTGGTCGACTGGCGCACGATCCGCTGCGAGGGCGCCTATTATGCGCCCGCCGAATCCTCGCTGCTGAAAATCCGTACGAACAGCTTCTCGACCTTGTTCGAACCCGTGGCCGATCAGGCGTTCACCCCGCTGCCGTCGGCCGGCAAGCGTATCGTCGAAAACCGCTTCGCCGACGATTGGCTGCTGTTCGGCGGACGCGACAATTGGGGCGGCTATCCCCCGAGCGACGCCAGCACGCCGCAATCGGCAAAGGCCGTTGCCGTACCGGTCAAGCGTCCCCGCGATGCGACAGTCATCGACCTGCCGCACAATATCGTGCGCGTCGAACGCGTCGGCAACGATGTGATCGTGAACGGCTATCGCGACGACAAGGGGCTGAACCTGACGCTGATCGGCCTGGGCAAGGAGGCGCGCATCGCATCGACCACCTTCCTCGCGCGCCGCTATGAAAGCGAGGGGCGCAGCCACGCCTTCAACAGCGTGGTCGATGAAGGCGGCAACGGCCTGATCGGCGTACCAACCGTTCGCTCCGAGGAAGGGTCAGGTCGCTGGTGGTGGAATTCGAACAGCAGCGACCTCAGCTTCCTGACCAAATCGCCGGCGGGCCAGCTCGGCGATGCGGGTTCGCTGATCGCGGTCCCCGCCGACGATGTCGAGACGCACCCCGACTATGTGTGCGAGGTGTCGTGCATCGATTGGTACGGCAATTCGCGTGCCGTGTTTCTTGCCGGGCGCGTCTTCGGCCTGATGGGAACCCACCTGGTCGAGGCAAGGGTCGAAAACGGCAAGATCCGGGAAATCGCGCGGATCGACCTCACGACCCCGCTTCCTCCGCGCTAGCACCCCGCGCTAGGAAACGTCGAAGCTGACCCCCTGTGCCAGCGGCAACGCGTCCGAATAGTTCACCGTGTTCGTCGCGCGCCGCATATATTGGCGCCAGGCGTCCGATCCGGACTCGCGGCCGCCGCCGGTTTCCTTCTCGCCCCCGAACGCGCCGCCGATCTCGGCGCCCGACGTGCCCAGATTGACGTTGGCGATGCCGCAATCCGATCCGCTCGCAGCCAGAAAGCGCTCCGCCTCGCGCATGTCGGTCGTGAAGATCGCCGACGACAGGCCGGCCGCGACATCGTTGTGCAGGTCGATCACCGCGTCGAGGTCGTAATAGCGCATGACGTACAGGATCGGCGCAAAGGTTTCCTCCAGCACCGGCCCCACCTGCCCCGGCATTTCGACGAGCGCAGGCCGCACATAGAAGCTCGCACCCTCGCCGACGCGTTCGCCACCGTGCACGACGCCGCCCGCGGTGACCGCGGCCTGCAGCGCCTGCTGCATCGCCTCATGGGCCGCGCGGTCGATCAGTGGCCCGACGAGCACCTCGCCCTCCAGCGGATTGCCGATGCCTACGCTTGTATAGGCGGCCTTCAGCCGCGCGACGAAGCCGTCATAGATGCTGTCGTGCAGGAACAGGCGCCGGGTCGTGGTGCAGCGCTGCCCCGCGGTTCCCATCGCGCCGAACGCGACGCCGCGCAGCGCCAGGTCGAGGTCGGCCGAAGGCGCAACGATCGCGCCATTGTTACCGCCCAGCTCCAGGATCGCGCGCGCAAAGCGCTGCGCCAGACGGGGCGCGACCGCGCGGCCCATGCGCGTCGATCCGGTCGCCGACACCAGCGCCACGCGTCGGTCGTCGACCAGCGCCTCGCCCGCGTCGCGCCCGCCGATCAGCACTTGCGACAGCCCCTCGGGCGCGTCGCCGAAGCGCGCCGCCGCCCGCCGAAAGATCGCCTGCGTCGCAAGCGCGGTCAGCGGCGTCTTTTCCGACGGCTTCCACACCACGCTGTTGCCGCAGACCAGCGCGAGCGCGGCGTTCCAGGCCCACACCGCGACGGGAAAGTTGAACGCCGAAATCACCCCGACGACTCCCAGCGGATGCCAGACCTCCATCATCCGGTGCCCCGGCCGCTCGGTCGCGATGGTCAGGCCGTATAGTTGGCGCGACAGGCCCACCGCGAAATCGCAGATGTCGATCATCTCCTGCACCTCGCCCGCGCCCTCAGACGGGACCTTGCCCGCCTCGATCGTGACGAGCTTCGCCAGATCGTCCTTCGCCGCGCGCAATTCCTCACCGAGCAGGCGGACCAACTCGCCGCGGCGCGGCGCGGGGACAGTGCGCCATACGCGAAACGCCGCACCCGCCTGCCCGATCGCCCAGTCCACATCGGCGGCGTCTGCGACGCGCACGGCCGCGACCTGCTCGCCGGTCAGCGGCGACAGCGCCGGCATCGACCCGTCGGTCCAGGCCGCGCGGTCGACCCCCAATGTGTCGAGCAGGCGCCCGACCTCTTCGCCGATCCCGGCCATCGTCTATCCTTTCGTACAGGGCTGCACCGCCCTTGCAGTTTATGGCTCGCGGGTTATCGCAGCCATCAGCCGAGTCAAATCGAAAGCGGGAGAATCAGCCGTGTCCGACCTACCCCCCTCCGAACCGCTGGTTCCCATCCCCGCCGACGCCGCGGCGAACACGCACTGCACCGCCGCCGATTACGACCGCCTCTATGCGCAGAGCATCGCCGATCCCGACGCCTTCTGGGCCGAACAGGCCAAGCGCGTCGACTGGATCAAGGCACCGACGAAGATCGCCGGCTGGTCCTACGATCCGGTGGAGATCAAATGGTATGAGGACGGCGTCCTCAACCTTTGCCACAATGCGATCGACCGCCATGTCGCGGCGGGACACGGCGACCGCACCGCGATCATCTTCGAACCCGACGCCCCCGATGGCGAAACGCGGACGATAAGCTATGCCGCGCTGCTCGCGGACGTCATCCGCTTCGCGAACACGCTGAAGAAGTTGGGCGTCCAAAAGGGCGACCGCGTCACCATCTATATGCCGATGATCCCGGAGGGTGCAGTGGCGATGCTCGCCTGCGCGCGCATCGGCGCGGTGCACAGCGTCGTCTTCGGCGGCTTCTCGCCCGAGGCGATCCACGGCCGAATCGAGGATTGCGGTAGCGACTGGGTGATCTGCGCGGACGAAGGCCTGCGCGGCGGCAAGACCGTGCCGCTGAAGGCAAATGTCGACAAGGCGCTGGAGCGTGTCGATGTGAAAGCCGTGCTCGTCATCGCACACACCGGCGGCGACGTCGAAATGAAGGAAGGCCGCGACCATTGGTACGACGCGCTGTCGGCCGATGTCGGCGCCGATTGCCCGTGCGAGCCGATGAATGCGGAGGACCCGCTCTTCATTCTCTACACCTCCGGTTCGACCGGCAGCCCGAAGGGCGTGCTCCACACCGTCGGCGGCTACAGCGTCTGGACGGCCAGCACTTTCTGGTACGGCTTCGACTATCGCCCCGGCGAGATCTTCTGGTGCAGCGCCGATATCGGCTGGGTCACCGGACACAGCTATGTCGTCTATGGCCCGCTTCAGAATGGCGCGACGACCCTGATGTTCGAAGGCGTCCCCAACTATCCCGATCACGATCGCTTCTGGCAGGTCGTCGACAAGCACCAGGTCAACATCCTCTACACTGCGCCCACCGCAATCCGCGCGCTGATGCGCGAGGGCGACGATTATGTGACGCGCCACGACCTGTCGTCGATCCGGCTGCTCGGCAGCGTCGGCGAACCGATCAATCCGGAGGCGTGGCGCTGGTATCATCAGACCGTCGGCAAGGGGCGCGTCCCCGTCATCGACACCTGGTGGCAGACCGAAACCGGCGGCATCATGATCACCACGCTTCCGGGGGCGCATCCGATGCAACCCGGCAGCGCGGGACGCCCCTTTTTCGGCATCCGCCCGCAGCTCGTCGATGCCGAGGGCGGCGTCCTCGTCGACGAACAGACCGGCGGCGCATCCGAAGGCAATCTGTGCATCACGCACAGCTGGCCGGGCCAGGCGCGCACCGTCTATGGCGATCACGACCGCTTCATTCAGACCTATTTCTCGACGTACAAGGGCAAATATTTCACCGGCGACGGCTGCCGCCGCGACGCCGATGGCTATTGGCGCATCACCGGCCGCGTCGACGACGTGATCAACGTGTCGGGCCACCGCATGGGCACGGCCGAGGTCGAAAGCGCGCTCGTACTGCACGATCTGGTGGCGGAGGCGGCGGTCGTCGGCTTCCCGCACGATATCAAGGGCCAGGGCATCTATGCCTATGTCACGCTCAACGCCGGGATCGAGGCGAGCGAGGAGATCGTCGCCGCGCTTAAGCAACAGGTGCGCAAGGAAATCGGGCCGATCGCGACGCCCGACCATATCCACCTGACCCCGGGCCTGCCCAAGACCCGCTCGGGCAAGATCATGCGCCGCATCCTGCGCAAGATCGCGGAGAACGACTTCGGGTCGCTGGGCGACACCTCGACCCTCGCCGACCCCAGCCTGGTCGACGGACTGATCGAGGGACGCAAGAACCGGTAAGCCGGACCGACAAGCTCTCTTTCGTCATCCCGGACCGGTCCGGGGTGACGAAGATAAACAGGCTATCGTCGGATCAGAAATGAAAGTCCGGCAATTCCGCCAGCGCAATCCCCAGCGCCTCGGCCCAGCCGTCGGCGACGCTTTCGAAATAGGGGTCGTTGCGTTCGAACCGGCGTTCGCGCACGCCGTCGAAATCGTCGCGCTCATGCACCTTCAGGTCGATCGGCAGGTCGACGCCGGCATTGGCGCGGATCGTCGAATCGAACGAGACGCACAGCAGTTTCACCGCATCTTCGAACGACATGGCGGGGTCATAGGACCGCACGATGATCGGCCGGCCGTATTTCGTCTCGCCGATCTGAAAGAAGGGGTTATCCTCGCCCGCCTCGATGAAATTGCCCTCGGGATAGATCAGGAACAGGCGCGGTTCGGCGCCCTTGATCTGGCCGCCGACGATCAGCGAGGCGCGGAACAGCGACTCCGCCGCCGGCCCCTCGTCATTATGGCGCATCACGATACCGCGCAGCATTTCGCCGATGATCGTCGCGACCTGGAACATCGACGGCGCCTGCAGGATCGACGGCTGCCGGTCCTCGGGCGCTTTCGTCCGCTCGTCGAGAAGGCTGACCACCGCCTGCGTCGTCGCCAGATTGCCGGCTGACATCAGCGTGATGACGCGCTCGCCGGGCACGTGCCAGCTCCGCATCTTGCGCACCTGTGAAATGTCGTCGACGCCCGCGTTGGTGCGGGTGTCCGACATGAACACCAGCCCCTTGTTCAACCGCATCCCAACGCAATAAGTCATCGAATCCCGTTTCCCCGCCCCGGTTCACATCCGCTTATTGCTGGACCTGCAATTGGACAACCAGATTTTCTTGCGCTGCACCATAGCGCATCCCGCGAACGGGGGCGGCGTCGCGATAATCGAGGCCGGTCGCGACACGAATATAGCGCTGGTCGGGTGAGTGGCCGTTGCTCACGTCGAAGCCGATCCAGCCGATATGCTCGAAATACGCCTCGGCCCAGGCGTGAGTTGCATCCTGTTGCGTCCGGTCGTTCATCATCAGATAGCCGGAGACATAGCGCGCCGGGTGCCCCAGGTGTCGCATCGCGGCGATGAAGATATGCGTATGGTCCTGACAGACGCCGCCCTCCCCGGCCAGCGCATGCTCCGCCGTCGTCTCCGCATCGGTCATGCCGATCCGATAGGGCAGCCGGTCGATGATCAGCGCCGATAGCGCATGCGCGCGTTCGATGTCGGACCCATGGTCGCGCCCCAGCTGCGCCGCCAGCGCCCGCACCCCGCGTCCCGCGCGCGTCAGCGGGGTCGGGCGCAGAAAGGTCCACAGCGGCATCGCACCGCGGTGCGCCCCGATCACCCCGTCCCAGGTCACCAGTTCGACTTCGCCGGCGCAGCGTATGACGAGTTCGGATGCACCGCCGTGCACCACGATCAGGTCGACGCCATTGCCGTGATGGTCGGTGTAATGAAGCTGCTGCTCGCCGCCTTCGACCTCGATCGTCCAATTGTGGATGAGTTGCTGCCCCGGTCGCTCCTTTGGCGTCAGCTTGAGCTGCTGCAGCGCATAGGCGACCGGACCATCATAGTCATAGCGGGTGGTATGTTCGACGCGTAACCGCATGCTTACTCCACGAACCGGTAATCGCGCTCGACCTGCTGCGCGAGCGCAGCATTGGCGCGAAGGAAATCGGTGATGAACTCGTGCAATCCACCGTCGAAGATCGACTGGATCGGGCGCGAAAGCCGGTCGCGGCAGATCGAGCTGCCCATGCGAACGGCGTCGGTCTCCTCGCCATAGGTGCGCTGCAACAGGTCCAGATTGTCGTTCATCTGCTCGCAGCAAAAGGCCAGGCTGCGCGGCATCTGTTTGTACAGGATCAGGAATTCGGCGATCTTCAGCGCGCTGATCTCGGTTCCGTAAAGCCAGTGATACGCACGGTGCGCCGACACCGACCGCAGGATCGTCTCCCACTGCACATTGTCGATCGAGCTGCCGATATGCGCGACCGACGGCAGCAGCAGATAATATTTGACGTCGAGGATACGCGCCGTGTTGTCAGCGCGCTCGAGAAAGGTCCCGATGCGCGCGAAATTATAACCGTCGTTGCGCAGCATCGTCCCCGAAAAGGCGCCCCGGACCAGCGCGCTCTGCTGGCGGATCGCGGCGAGCACGTCGGGCAGGTCGTCTTCGCGCACCTGACGCTTCAGCAACGCGCCCAGCGTCATCCAGCTCGTATTGACCGCTTCCCACACCTCGCGCGTCAGATAGGTGCGCGCCGTGCGGGCATTGTCGCGCGCCTGCTTCACCACCGACAATATGCTCGACGGGTTGGCGGGGTCGCGCAGCATGAAGTCGACGACGCGCTGCGAACTGTAATCCTGATGCGTCTGCTGGAACGCGTAATTCTGACCCGCGGTCACCAGGACCGAACGCCACTCGGCCTCGGCGGTGCTCGACCGCGTCAGCGCGATGCGAAAGCCCGCGTCGATCAGCCGCGCGTTATTCTCGCTACGCTCCAGATAGCGCGCCATCCAATAGAGCGACCCCGCCGTTTTACCCAGCATGGGACGGCTCCTCGCGGCGGCGGCGAAGGATTGAATACACGCCCATCAATCCTCCAATACCCATGTGTCTTTGGTGCCGCCGCCCTGGCTGCTGTTCACGACCAGCGATCCCTTCGTCATCGCGACGCGCGTCAGCCCGCCCGGCGTGATCGTGATCCCCTGCGGCGACATCAGCACGAACGGCCGCAAATCGACGTGACGCGGCGCGAGGCCGGATTTGGTAAAGATCGGTACGGTCGACAGCGAAAGCGTCGGCTGCGCGATATAGCCTCGCGGATTGGCTTCCAGCTTCCTGCGAAACGCCGCGATCTCTTTCTTGCTCGCGGCCGGGCCGACCAGCATCCCGTATCCGCCCGACCCGTGCACTTCCTTCACCACCAGTTCGGGCAGCCGGTCGAGCACTTCCTTCAGATGGTCGGGCTCCGAACAGCGCCACGTCGGTACGTTCGGCAGCAACGCCTTTTCGCCCGTATAGAATTCGATGATGTCGGGCATATAGCTGTACAGCGCCTTGTCGTCGGCGATGCCCGTCCCCGGCGCATTGGCGATCGTGATCCCGCCCGCGCGATAGACGTCCCAGATGCCCGGCACGCCCAGCATCGAATCCGGTCGAAAGTTCAGCGGATCGAGGAAATCGTCGTCGACCCGGCGATAGATGACATCGATCGGCGTATAGCCCTGCGTCGTGCGCATCGCGACGCGTCCCTCGACGACGCGCAGATCGTGCCCCTCCACCAGTTCGGCGCCCATCTGGTCGGCCAGGAAACTATGTTCGAAATAGGCGCTGTTGTGGATGCCCGGCGTCAGCACCGCGACGGTGGGCGTGCCGTTGCACTTGGGCGGCGCGCAGGCCGCCAGCGATTTCAGCAGGTTCAGCGGATAGTCGCTGACCTCGCGCACCGATATCTTCGCGAACAGCTCGGGAAACATCTGGAGCATCGTCTCGCGGTTTTCGAGCATGTAGGACACGCCCGACGGGGTCCGCGCATTGTCCTCCAGCACATAGAATTCATTCGGGCCGGTGCGGACGATGTCGATGCCGCTGATATGCGTATAGACCCCGCCCGGCGGGTCCATTCCCATCATCATCGGCAGAAAGGCCTCGTTGCGCGAGATCAGCTCGGTCGGCACGCGCCCGGCGCGCAGGATTTCCTGCCGGTGATAGATGTCGTGCAGAAAGGCATTGAGCGCACGCACGCGCTGCTCGATGCCGCGCGACAGCCGCCGCCATTCGCTGGCCGAGATGATGCGCGGGACGACGTCGAAGGGGATCAGCCGCTCATCGGCCTCATCCTGACCATAGACGTTGAAGGTGATGCCGGTGGTTCGGAAAAAGGCTTCGGCCTGCTGCGTCTTGCGCTGGATGCGCGCCGCATCCTCGCGGTCGAACCATTCGGAATATTCGCGATAGGGCGAGCGGACTTCGCTTCCCTGCCCCGTCATTTCATCGAAAAAGGAAATGCCCCAGCCCTTTCCACGCAACATGCCAACGGTCCGGCCGCGCCCGATGGTTGGGCGTGCGCGGCCCCAGTAATTCCTGCCTGCTGCGTCGCTTGTCTGGCTACGCGGCCGCCAAGCTTATGGACAGGATGCTAGCACCGCCGCGCGGGAAGGCAAGATGGGTCATTTCAAGATCTTCCCTGCCGCAAAGCGCCTGCAGGGATCTCAAAAGCCGAACAGCAGCCGCACCGCGACGAAGCCGACGAGCAGCGCCGTCAGCCGACGGATCAGCGTCGCGGGACCCGTTTTCACCGCAAGCTGGGTTCCGATCGCGCCGCCGATCAGCACCGCGATCAACAGCGGCCAATGCCCCGCGATCGCGTGGATCATCTCGCTGCCCTTGCCCTTGATCAGCTGGCCGGTCAGCCCGAACAGGCTGTTGACCAGAATGAACAGGCTGGCGGTCGCGGCGACCGAGCGTGCCTCGGCCCAGCGGATCAGGTGCAGGATCGGCGCCAGAAAAATACCGCCGCCGATACCGACGACGCCGGCCAGATAACCCAGCGCCGCGGCGATCGGCAGCAGCAGCTTCGGCGACAGGTTCACCGGCTTCGCCGCCTGCGGCTGGAACAGCAACGCCAGCGCAGAAGCGAGCAGCGACAGGCCGAGCAGGATGACGAGCACGCCCTGCTTCACCGGGGTCAGCCCGCCGAGGAAGGCCAGCGGCGCGGCGACGACGATCAGCGGCAGCGCCTTGGCCCAGGGCATCACTCCGGCGCGCGCGAAGCGGATCGTCCCGCCGGTCACGACGATGACGTTGCACGCCAGGCTGATCGCGGGAACAAGCCCCACCGCGACGCCACCGAGCAGCAACAGGGCGGTATAGGTCGACCCGCCGCCGAAACCGACCGCGGCATAGAGCAGCGCGGTCAGTCCGAAAAGTGCGGCGAGCCCCGTCATCGCCTCAGCCTAGCGTCAAAGCTGGCCGTGGCAATGCTTGTACTTGCGGCCCGACCCGCACGGACAGGGCGCGTTGCGGCTGATCTCCAGCGCCGCATAGGGATTCTCGCCCTCCGGCATGTCCGGGCGCGGCGCCTGCATCGGGGGCAGCGTGTTCGCGATCACGCCAAGCTCGCCCGCATCGATGTCGCCGCTATTGTCCTCGCCCGTAAAGGGATCGATGTGGTTGGTCAGGAAATCGGGCAGGTCGGGCAGCGGCATCGGCTCCGGTTCCTGGTACTGGAAGTCGATCCGCGCGACGGTGCGCGTCACATCTTCGCGGATGTTCTGCAGCATGCGCTCGAACAGTGCGAAGGCTTCCTGCTTATATTCGTTGATCGGCTGCTTCTGCGCATAGGCGCGCAGGAACACGACCTGGCGCAGCGCGTCGAGGGTCGCGAGATGCTCTTTCCAGTGGTGGTCGAGCGTCTGGATCAGGATCGACTTCTCGATCCCGCGCCACGTCTCGGCGTCGACCTGCTCCGCCTTCGAGGCCGCCGATGCGTCGGCCATTTCCTGGATGCGCTCTTCGAACACTTCGGCGTCGACGGCGTCTTCCTGCATCCAGTCGTCGATCGGCGGCGACAGGTCCAGGATGTTCTGCGTCCGCTCCTTCATCGCCTCGATATCCCATTGTTCGGGATAGCTGCCCGGGGGGCATGCGTCGGCGACGATCGAGTTCACCGTCTCGGCGCGCATCGCGGTCATCACCTCGTCGACGGTCTCGCTGTCGATGATCTCGCCGCGCTGTTCATAGATGACCTTGCGCTGGTCGTTCATGACGTTGTCATATTCGACGACCTGCTTGCGGATGTCATAGTTGCGCGCCTCGACCTTTTTCTGCGCGGTCTCGATCGCCTTCGACAGCCACTTCGACCCGATCGCCTCGCCGTCCTCCAGATTCTTGTTCATCATCTTGGCGAACAGCGTGTCGGGGCCAAAGATGCGCAGCAGGTCATCGTCCAGGCAAAGGTAGAATTTCGACAGGCCCGGGTCGCCCTGACGCCCCGAGCGGCCGCGAAGCTGGTTGTCGATGCGACGGCTTTCGTGGCGTTCGGTCGCCAGCACGAACAGGCCGCCCGCGGCGCGCACGGCATCGCGCTCGGCGGAAACCTCGTCGCGGATCCGCTGCTCGGCGGCGTCGCGCTCGGCCCCTTCGGGCATGTCGCGCAGTTCGTCCTCGATGCGGAACTCCTCGTTGCCGCCGAGTTTGATGTCGGTGCCGCGGCCCGCCATGTTCGTCGCGATGGTCACCGCGCCGGTGCGGCCCGCCTGCGCGACGATATGCGCCTCGCTTTCGTGGAAGCGCGCGTTCAGCACGCTGTGCGCGACATTTTCCTTTTCCAGGAACGAGGACAGCAGTTCGGACTTTTCGATCGACACGGTGCCGACCAGCACCGGCTGACCGCGGTCCTGCGCCTCGCGGATCGTGCGCGCGATCGCACCGAACTTGTCGGTGATATTCTTGTAGAACTCGTCTTCGTCATCCTTGCGCGCGATCGGGCGATTGGTCGGGATGGTGACGCAGTTCATCTTGTAGATGTCGAAGAATTCGGCCGCCTCGGTCGCCGCGGTGCCGGTCATGCCGCTGAGCTTGGGATACATGCGGAAATAATTCTGGAAGGTGATCGAGGCGAGCGTCTGGTTCTCGGGCTCGATCTGCACGCCTTCCTTGGCCTCGACCGCCTGGTGCAGGCCGTCCGACCAGCGGCGGCCGTCCATCATGCGGCCGGTGAATTCGTCGATGATGACGACCTTGCCGTCCTTGACGATATAATCGATGTCCAGCTTGAACATCACGATCGCCTTCAGCGCCTGGTTGACGTGATGCACGACCTGCGTGTTTTCGATATCGTACAGATTGTCGCCCTGCAGCAGCCCGGCCGCCTCGAGCAGCCGCTCGACATGCTCGGTGCCGTCTTCGGTCAGGTTGATCGACTTGGACTTTTCGTCCTTCTCATAATCTTCCTCGACAAGCTGGTGCACCACCTCGTTGACGCGGACGTACATCTCCGACTTGTCGTCGGTGGGGCCGGAAATGATCAGCGGCGTGCGCGCTTCGTCGATCAGGATCGAGTCGACCTCGTCGACGATGCCGAAGTTGAATTCGCGGTGGACCATCTGGGTGCGGTCGAACTTCATGTTGTCGCGCAGGTAATCGAAACCCAGCTCGTTGTTCGTCGCATAGGTGATGTCGCTGTTATAGGCTTCGCGGCGCTGCACCTCGTTGAGGTTCGGGACGATGATCCCGGTGGTCAGGCCCAGGAAGCCATAGACCGTGCCCATCCATTCGGCGTCGCGCTTGGCCAGATAGTCGTTCACCGTCACGACGTGGACGCCCTTGCCCTCCAGCGCGTTCAGGTAACAGGGCAGCGTCGCCATCAGCGTCTTGCCCTCGCCCGTCGCCATTTCGGCGATCTCGCCGCGATGAAGGACGATGCCGCCGATCATCTGGACGTCGAAATGGCGCATGCCCAGCGTGCGCTTCGAGGCTTCACGCACCGTCGCGAATGCTTCGGGCAGGATGTCGTCCAGCGTCTCGCCGGCATTCAGCCGCTCGCGGAATTTCGCGGTCTGCGCCTGCAGCGCCTCGTCGCTCAGTGCTTCGAGTTCAGGCTCGAAAGCGTTGATCTTGGTCACGATCTTGCGGATCGAGGCGATGTAACGGTCGTTGGACGAGCCGAACAGGCTCTTGGCAATGCTGCCGAACATGGCGGATTTCCTTGATTTTCTGATGCTGTGGTCGCGGCGTGGCGCCGCGCGGAATATGTGGAAAAGCCCCCGGAAACGGGGGCGGGCCCGCGAACGGGGCGTCAGCAATCGATGCTATTCGAGGGCGCGGTCGCTGCCGTTGAGCAGGCCGGGCAGGTGCGGCGGGCCCGCCTTGCGCGGCTTGCCGCTGCCGCCGCTGGTCGTGCGGCGTGTCGGTGTACTTGTCGTCGGGCGGCGTTCGCTATCGGCGGCTTCGACCTTGCCCGCGCTTTCGGCGAGCATGACGAGCGACCCCATCGCCACCGGAACGGCGGGCGCAGCCATGGCCCGGTCGGCAGTCGCCAGACCGGTCAACAGCGCCAAAAGGGTCAAAAGTAACCGCAAGAATCGCCCCTCTATACGTCCGGAGCCCCGATTATTGCGCCCCGTTCCCTGAACATAGGGTGAAAGCGGCCCCGCGTCTAGGGGCGGCTTATTTGGCGGGGGCGGTCCCTGGCGCCGGATCGTCCTCGATACGCACCTCGGTACGGAAGGTGACGCGCTTGGCCACCGGCCGGCCGTTGGCGTCGCTGAAGGGTATATAGCGCGCCCTGCCCCCGATCGCGTCGCATGGGTTCGGCGCCTCATCCACCGCCCCCTCATTCCGGTATCGGCAATCGGTCGCCTCGCCATCGGTTCCGATACGGACCGAGGCCTCCATCAACCCCGATCGATTCATCGGAAACTCCCGAACCGCGGGGGGCAGGCTCGTCGGCGCCGCATCGGCGCTCGCCGGGCGCGGCAGCACCCAGTTGAATGTCGCCGGGACGGTCGATTTCACCGGCTTGCCGTCGCTGTCGAGCGCCGGATCGAACGCGCCGTTCGTCCGCATCAAGGCGCACGCCGCGTCGTCGAGTTCCTTGTTCATGCTTCCATCGACGACCGTGCAGCCGCTCACCTTGCCTAGCGCATCGACCGCCAGCATCATGCGGACATCGCCTTCCTGCCGCGCGGCCAGCGCCTTGGCGGGATAATGGGCCGCGGCATCCAGCGTTACCATGGCGGGATCGGGAACCGGTCCGCGCGGCAACGCCGGACGGCTGGTATCGAGCTGGAATCCCGACGCCGCCAGACGATCGAGATAGTCGTCCGGAATCTGCCAGCGGATCCGATTGCTGTATGTGCCGCCCACGCGCACGCCCTTTTCATCGCGCTGTATCTGAAAGCGCGCGCGCTCCATGATCAGGCGGCAGGTTGCGGCATCCAGTTCCTCCGACCCGCTCGACGCCGTCACCTCGCACCGCCGGGGCAGGCCGTCGGGCCCGACGGTCAGGCGAAATCCGGTTGTCCCTTCCAGCTCGTCGCGCATCGCCGCCGCCGGATAATCGGCGTTCGTGACCCAGGTTCCGGGGTTCGTTACCGGCCTCATCGGTTCGCTCGACTGCGGCGCGCTGGCCGGACCCTGCGCATTATCCTGTGCCGCGACCAGCAGCAGCATCGCGATAATCATCCCCCATCTCCCCCTAAGCCAGCTTCGGATTCAGCTCCTTGACCTCGAGCAGGAACGTCTTCGGCTTCTTGAAAAATTTGCTCTTGCGATTGACCTTCAGCCCGACGACCTCGGCCAACTCCATTACGAAATGGACGCAATTCGCCTTGTTCAGGCTGTAACTCGGCTGTTTGCGGTCCTGCCACTCGCGCACCTTGGCGATCAGCCGGGCATAGGTGGCGTCGTCGACGACGACGCTGAACTGGCGGTCGCTCTTGGCGATATAATCGGCCTCGGACGTCTGGACGTAGCCCTTGACCGATCCCAGCAGGATCGCGGGGCTGACATTCTTCGCGGTAAAGCCGAAATTATTGTCGACCGCCTGCCCGCTGCCCTCCAGCTTGCCCTTCACGGTGATGAAGGCATGCGGAAAGCGGTCCCCGAAATCATGGCTGTAGAAAGTGACCGTGACCGCGGCGTTCGCGGGAAACGCGACGCCCAGACAAAAGGCCAGCAAGGTCAGGAGCATCAGGCGCAAGCGAAACATCGGCGCTCTGATAGCGATGCCGCCCGCGCCTTGCCAAGCTGCGATTGCTCCTTGACGTGGACGTCAAGCTGGCCTTTTCTCCAACTGACAAGAATGTAAGGGAGAAGCAGGGTGGCACGAAAGGCGATTTTCATCACCGGCGGCGGATCGGGCATCGGCCGCGCGACCGCCCGTCACTTTGCCGGCCAGGGCTGGTTCGTCGGCATCGCCGATGTCAACGCACAGGGGATCGACGAAACCGCCGCGCTTCTGCCCGAGGGCGCGTCGTCGCGCCACGTCATGGACGTCCGCGACCGCGACCAGTGGAAGGCCGCGCTCGACGCCTTTGCCACCGCCAGCGGCGGCCGGCTCGACGTGCTCTTCAACAATGCGGGCATCGGATCGGGCGGCCAGTTCATCGACATGGCGCCGGAAGAGGCCGACCGCCTGATCGCGATAAATTTCGGCGGGGTCGTGAACGGCATCTATGCCGCGCTGCCGCTGCTGCGCGCGACGCCGGGCTCGACGATCCTCAACACCGGTTCGGCCTCGGGCTTCTATGGCGTCGCGGGGCTCGCGGTCTACTCGGCGACCAAATTCGCGGTTCGCGGCCTGACCGAAGCGCTCGAGATCGAATTTGCGAAGCACGGGATAAAGGTCCGCTCGCTGATGCCGGGCTTCATCGACACGCCCCTGCTCGATCAGGTCAGCGCCGACAGCAACGAACCCGCGCGCAACCGCCTGTCGGCCAGCGGTTTCGAAATCGTCCCGGTCGAACAGGTCGGCGCGGCGGCGTGGGAAGCGGTGCACGGCAGCAGGGTGCACGTCACGGTGGGCAAAATGGCCAAGCGCCTGTCGCGCCTCGCCCGCTTCTTTCCCGGCCTCATCGCGAAACAGTCGAAAAAGATCGACGGCCTGGGCACCCCGGCCCACTGATCCGATCCCAGTCGTCGACGACCGGCGCCACCTCATCCGCGCGCAGCGGGCACCATCCCTATTTCGTCGGCCCGCAGCTCACCGATCCGCTGCCGATGTTGCGCACCGTGCACACCGGGCGGCCCAGCACGACGGTCTTGCCGATGCCGCGCGTCGTCACCGCCGCGCTTTTTACCGCGTTGAAGACATGATCGCCCGCGCCCTCGCTGTCGCTCGTCAATTCGTCGATCAGCAGCTTGCCCGCGTCGACCATGTTCGCACCCGACAGCGACCACTGCCCCTGCTTCGCCTTGCCCGCCAGCGTCATCGTGCCGTTGCCCACCAGCGCGACCGCCAGCCGGTCGGCAGTGATCGCCCCGACGGTCAGCTTGCCGGGTCCGCGCAGCCCGATCGCGACGCGCTGCCCCGCCAGCTTGTCGATCGACAGCGAGCCCGCGCCCGCGAGCATCGCCGAGCGCAGGTTCGCGGCGTTGACGCGGATCGTCACCGCGCCCGGCGGCGTGCGGCGCTTGTCGTCGCCGGCATATTTCCTTTCGCTGATCACCAGCTTGCCGTCGCGCGTTTCCAGGACGAGCCGGTCCAGCGCATCCTGCGGCCCGCTGGCGATCGCGCTGACCGGCGACCGCGTCACGACCTCGACCGCGACGTCGGCGCTGACCTCGATCGTCTCGAAACTGGTGAGGCCAAAACGCTTTTCGGCGGCCGATGCCGGGCCGACGGAAAGCAGGACGGCGGCCGCGATGACGGCCAGGCGCGTGTAGCTGGTCATGGTGCCGCCTTAGCCGCTCCGCCGCCGCGGCACCATAGGCCGCTCACTTGCAGTTCGCGGTGCCCGATCCCAGCGCCTTAGTCGTGCATTTGCCGCCGCCGCTGATGGTCGCGTCGCCCGACCCCAGGATGCTGACGTCCGCGGCGCCGGTCGCCTGCGCCTCGACGTCGCCCGAACCGGTGATCGACACGTCGAGCGTGTCGGCGACCAGCCCGTCGGCGTCGATGTTGCCCGACCCGGTCACGCTATAATCGCCGGTGCCGATCGTGCCGCCGCCGATCTCGATATCGCCCGATCCCGAGATGGTCAGGTCGGCGCGCTTTCCGGTCAGTTTCGCGACCTTCAGATCGCCCGAACCGGTGACTACCGCCTCGACCGTGTCGCCGTCGACCGTGTCGGCGTCGATCGACCCCGATCCGGTCAGCCGCAGCTTGCTGAGCTTGGGCATGGTGATCTCGACCTGCAGGCCCTTGCCGTCATGGTTGCTGAAGGTGAAGCCCGACCGTTTGCGGCCGATCGACAGCGTGTCGCCGTCCAGCTTGATTTCCAACTCGTCGATTTCGTTCTTCGGGCCCTTCGCGGTGATCGCGAAGGCGTCGCCCTGGCGGATGACGACATCGTCGGGGCCCGTGACCTTCACGCCCGTAAAGCCCTTGAGGTCATAGCTTTGCGTCGTCGTCGGACCGGCCTCGACCGTCCGCTTGCCGTCCTTGCCGTCGCTCGTAATCTCGGCGCTGCAGGCCGTGACCGTCATTGCCAGGGCCAGCGGCAGAACCGCCATCGTCCAGTTGCGCATCCTCAATCTCCTTCGTGTATTAGATCGATAACACACAGTCGAACCACTGTCCAGCGGCGCCTGACCACCCGAAGGCCGCCGTTTTGGGAATTGTCGCGCGCGCGGCGCCATCTTGTCGCCACCTTCCTGGGTCAGGGGGCGTGCCTTCTTCAGGAAAGAGACGATGAGCGTAGCCTTCCGTCGTGAGAGTGACGACGAGCATAAAGAACCCGAATATGAGCTGCCGATCCCGGTCGGCGCGAACCTTGTGACGCCGCGCGGGCTCCGCCTGCTGGTCGAAGAGGTCGCGCGTCTGGAAGTCGCGGTGGCCGCCGAAACCGACGAGGAAGCGCGCAAGAAGCTGCAGCGCCATCTTCGCTATTTCGGGACGCGCAAGGCGACGGCAGAGGTTCAGGCCCCCACCGCCGATGGCCGCGTCGGGATCGGCAGCCGCGTCCGCTATGCGCTGAACGGGTCGGAGCGCACGATGACCATCGTCGGGCATGACGAGGCCGATCCTGCCACCGGGCGCATCGCCTTCGCCGCGCCGCTCGGCCGTGCCTTGATGGATGCGGAGGTCGGTGACATGGTCGCTTTTCAGGGGCGCGAGGATGCGATCGAAATCCTCGCCGCCGCCGCCGATCCGGAGGTCCAGGCATGAAGGACAAGTTCGAACGCCACAAACAGCCGTGGACCGCGGCGGAGATCGACAAGCTCCACACGCTCGCCAAAAAGGGCATGGCGCTGAAAGCGATTGCAAAGGCGCTTACGCGGAGCGAGGAATCGGTAAAGATCCGCGCAAAGGCCGACGGTCTTTCGATCGCAAAGCTGCGCTGACCGGCCCATGACACTTTCCGATTATGACGCCATCGTGCTGGGTGCCGGCGCGGCCGGGCTGATGTGCGCCGCGGTCGCGGGGCAGCGCGGGCGACGCGTCCTGCTGCTCGACCATGCCGATCAGGTGGGGAAGAAGATCCTCATCTCGGGCGGCGGCCGCTGCAACTTCACCAATGTGAACACGGCGCCCGACCGCTTCCTGTCCGCGAATCCGCATTTCGCGAAATCCGCGCTCGCACGCTACACGCCCGCCGATTTCATCGCGCTCGTGAACGCCTATGGCATCGCATATCACGAAAAGACGCTCGGCCAGCTCTTCTGCGACGGATCGGCGAAACAGATCGTCGCGATGCTGCTCGATGAATGCGCGAAGGGCGGCGTCGACATCCGCGTCGGCCAACCGGTCAGCGATGTAACCCATGCCGACAGCACGTTCGGCGTCCGCTTCGGCGACCAGCAGTTCAGCGCCGCCAGCCTCGTCATCGCAACCGGCGGCCCGTCGATCCCGAAAATGGGCGCGACCGGCTTCGCCTACGACCTCGCACGCCAGTTCGGACTGAAAGTCGTCGAGCCGCGCCCCGCGCTCGTCCCGCTGACGCTCGGCGGCGACGATGTGCTGTTCCGCGAACTGTCGGGCGTCGCGACGCCGGTCGAGGCCCGCGCCGGCAAGGCCGCCTTCCGCGAAGCCGCGCTGTTCACCCACAAAGGCCTCTCGGGTCCGGCGATCCTGCAAGTCAGCAGCTATTGGCGCCACGGCGAGCCGGTCGCGATCGACTTCCTGCCCGACGCGCCTTCGGGCTGGCTGCTCGACGCCAAGCGCACGCACCCGCGCACCACTGTCCGAGCCGCGCTCGGCGCAGCCCTGCCCGATCGCCTCGCCGAAACCCTCGCCGAACGCCTCGCGCTTCCCGGCGAGCTCGCCGCGCAAACCGACCGCAAACTCGCCGATGCCGAGGCTCGGCTCGCGCGTTGGCCCTTCCACCCCAACGGCACCGAAGGCTTCGCGAAAGCCGAGGTCACCGTGGGCGGAATCTCGACTGCAAACCTATCCTCGCAAACAATGATGGCCAAAACCGTCGCAAACCTCTATGCGATCGGCGAAGCCGTAGATGTCACAGGGTGGTTAGGCGGCTATAATTTTCAATGGGCCTGGGCTAGCGGACACGCTGCCGGACAGGTGATTTAAGCCCATTGAGCCCCTTTTCCGTCGGCCCGTCACCGCACCGGTGACTGCCCATATTATTGAGATATAAATGCCTTTCGAGAATCTTTCCCCCGTCCTTTCGGACGCCCTTGTTGCGCGCGGCTATGAAGCGCTGACCCCCGTCCAGACCCAGGTCACCGAAGCCGAGGCAAAGGGCCGCGACCTGCTCGTCTCGGCGCAGACCGGCTCTGGCAAGACCGTCGCCTTCGGCCTCGCGATGGCCGACGAGCTGATCGAGGGCGACCGCCTGCCCTTCGCGACCTCGCCGCTCGCCCTGATCGTCGCGCCGACGCGCGAACTCGCGCTGCAGGTCAGCCGCGAACTCGGCTGGCTCTATGCAAAGGCCGGCGCACGCATCGCGACCTGCGTCGGCGGCATGGACGCCAGCAAGGAACGCCGCGCCCTCGGACAAGGTGTGCAGATCGTGGTCGGCACTCCCGGGCGCCTGCGCGATCACCTCGAACGCGGCGCACTCGACCTGACCGCGCTGCGCGTCGCGATCCTCGACGAGGCCGACGAAATGCTCGACATGGGCTTCCGCGACGACCTCGAGGAAATCCTCGACGGCACCCCCGCGACCCGCCGCACGCTTCTGTTTTCGGCGACGCTCCCCAAACCGATTGTCCAGCTCGCCAAGCGGTATCAGCAGGATGCCCTCCGCATCTCGACCGTCGGCGAAGATCGCGGCCATGGCGACATCGCCTATCAGGCGGTGACCGTCGCCCCCGCCGACATCGAGGGCGCGGTCGTCAACCTGCTCCGCCTCCACGATGCCGAGACTGCGATGCTGTTCTGCGCGACCCGCGACAACGTCCGCCGCCTCCATGCCAGCCTCGTCGAGCGCGGCTTCTCGGCCGTTGCCCTCTCCGGCGAGCATAGCCAGAACGAGCGCAACCAGGCGCTGCAGGCGCTGCGCGATCGCCGCGCCAAGGTCTGCGTCGCAACCGACGTCGCGGCGCGCGGCATCGATCTGCCGACGCTCAGCCTCGTCATCCACGTCGAAATTCCGCGCGACGCCGAAGCGCTCCAGCACCGTTCGGGCCGCACCGGCCGCGCGGGCAAAAAGGGCACGGCGGTCATCATCGTTCCCTATCCGCGCCGCCGCCGCGTCGACGGCATGCTGCGCGGTGCGCGGATCAACGCCGAATGGATGGACGCACCGACCGCCGCCGACGTGCGCAAGCGCGATCAGGAGCGGCTGATGGAGAAACTGCTCACCCCCGTCGAGCATGAGCCCGAGGATATCGAGCTCGCGCAGCGCCTGATGGCCGAGCGTACTCCCGAAGACATCGCCGCGTCGCTCGTCCAGGCGCACCGCGCGCTGATGCCGCCGCCCGAGGATCTGATCGACAACAGCGCCCGCGGCCGCGACGCCGCCGGTCGTCCCGAGCGCGGCGATCGTTTCGAACGCCCCGAACGCGGCAGCGCCGACCGCCGCGAAGGCTTCGAGGACAGCGTCTGGTTCCGCCTCAACATCGGCCGCCACCAGAATGCCGATCCGCGCTGGATCCTGCCTCTGCTTTGCCGCCGCGGCCATGTGAGCAAGAACGAGATCGGCGCGATCCGCATCGGTCCCAAGGAAACGATGTTCAACATCCCGCGCGCGATCGCCGACCGCTTCGCCGAAGCCGTGCAGCGCAGCGCCAACGCCGATGGCGAGGACGACAGCGGCGTCGCGATCACCCCGGCGCCCGATGGCCCGACCTATCCGCCGCGCCGCGACAAATCGCCGCGCGAAGGCGCGCCCCGCAGCACGCTCGGCCGGTCGCCCGGCGGTGACCGTTCAGGCCCGCGCGGTCCGCGTGGCCCCGGCGGTCCGGGCGGCAACGAACGCTACAAGCCCAAGCCCTACGGCCAGCGCAGCCCGCGTCGCGCGAAATAGGCGACCTAAAACCTCGTCATTGCGAGCATGGCGAAGCAATCCAGAGCGGCCTTGCGCAACTCTGGATTGCTGCGCTGTCTTCGGCTCCTCGCAATGGCGATGCTGAAGAACGACTTGCCCTTGCGCCCCGTCCACCGGCCCACCAAATGGGCTGAACAGCAGGAGACGGCGGCATGCAAGCGATCGAAGCCTTCATCGAAAGCCAGGGCGGACCAGAGGTCATCGACTGGCGCGAGGTCACGCTCGGCGATCCGGGGCCGGGCCAGGTGCTCGTTCGCCAGACCGCCGTCGGGCTCAACTATATCGACACCTATCACCGCGACGGCACCTATCCGATCGACCTTCCCGGCGGTCTCGGTGTCGAGGCGGCGGGCGAGGTGATTGCGATCGGTCCTGATGTCCATGGCCTCCAGCCCGGCGACCGCGTCGCGACCTTCGGGCCGCAGCGCAACGCCTATGCATCGGCCCGGCTCGTTCCCGCCGCATCGCTGTTCAAGCTTCCTCCTGCGATCGACGAGGAGACGGCCGCCGCCGCATTGCTGAAGGCCTGCACCGTCGAGGCGCTCGTCGAACGCTGCGCCAAGGTCGAGGCGGGTTGGCCCGTGCTCGTCCACGCCGCCGCCGGCGGGGTCGGCCTGATCCTGGTGCAATGGCTGAAGGCGATCGGCGCCACGGTGATCGGCACGGTCAGCACCGAAGCGAAGGCGCAGGCCGCGCGGCAGGCGGGCGCCGACCATGTCATCCGATACAAGGACGAGGATGTCGCGGCGCATGTCCGCGAGATCACCGACGGCCAGGGCGTTCCCGTCACCTTCGACGGCATCGGCATGGAAACCTGGGCTACCTCGTTGAAGGCGACCTCTCGCCGGGGTCTGATCGTCAGCTATGGCAATGCCGGCGGACCGGTCACCGGGGTCAACCTGGGCATTCTGGCGCAGCATGGGTCGCAGTTCGTCACGCGTCCGACGCTGTTCGACTATTATCTCCACCCCGGCGAACGCGCGGCGGGCGCGGCGCGCGTATTCGAGCTGATCGAAGGCGGCGCGGTGAAGATCACCGTCGGCCAGCGCTATTCGCTCGAAGATGCCGCCCGCGCGCACGCCGACCTTGAGGCGGGGCGGACGACCGGGTCCAGCCTGCTGATTCCGGAAGCGCGCTAGGCGTCAGGCCTTCAGCCGCTCGGCGTGCCACGCGACATGCTTGGCCATGAAGGTCGAGATGAAATAATAGCTGTGGTCATACCCCGGCTGCATACGGATTTCGGCCTTCTGGCCCGCACGCTCGCATGCTTCGACAAGCAGACGCGTCTTGAGCTGGTCGGTCAGGAAATTATCGGCCTCGCCCTGATCGACGAGCAGGTCGGGCACCCGCAATCCCTGGTCGAGCAACGCACACGCATCATAGGCATGCCAGTCCTCGCGGTCGCCGCCGAGATAGCCCCCAAGCGCCTTTTCGCCCCACGGGCACTGCGACGGCGCCACGATCGGCGAGAAGGCCGACACCGAACGGAAACGGTCCTGATTGCGCAGGCCAATCGTCAGCGCGCCATGGCCGCCCATCGAATGCCCCGTAATCGCCTGTCGCGTCAGATCGGCGCTCGCGAAATTGCGCAGCACCAGCGACGGCAGCTCGTCCTCGATATACGAACGCATCCGATAGTTTTTGGCCCATGGCTCTTCGGTCGCATCGACATAGAAGCCCGCGCCCAGCCCGAAGTCATAGGCCGCGTCGGCATCGTCGGGGACGCCCTCGCCGCGCGGGCTGGTGTCGGGCGCGATGAAGATCACGCCATGCTCGGCGCAGGCGGCGCGATATTCGCCCTTCTCCATCACATTGGCGTGCGTGCAGGTCAGCCCCGACAGATACCAGAGCACCGGCAGCGACGCGCCCGGCTCGTGATCCGGGATGAATGCGGCAAAGGTCATGTCGGTGCCGGTGGTCGTGCTCGCATGCTTGTACACGCCCTGCGTGCCGCCATGACTGCGGGTGGTGGAGACGGTTTCAAGGGTCATGAATTGTCCTGCATCGGAATGGCCGCGACGACGGGCTGATGCCCCCAATGACGCAGCAGGTCTAGGATCGTTGCCCCGGCCAGGCCGAGGGTGGCGGTATTGCGCAGCGGATGGACGTTCACCACGTCCGCCGCGGCCAGCGTCCCGTCGAGCACGACGGTGATGCTGCCCGGCGGTGCGTTGATCGCCGCGAGCGGCGTTACCGAACCCGGCGCGATCCCCAACAGGCGATCCATGTCGTCGGCCTTGCCGAAGCTCACGCGCTTGCTGCCGATGGCGGTTGGCAACGCCTTCAGATCGACGCGCGCTTCCGAAGGAACGGTGACGAGCCAAAAGGCGCCGCCATTGTCCTTCAGGAACAGATTCTTGGTGTGCGCGCCGGGAATGGCCGCATTCACCTGATCGCTCTCCGCGACGGTAAAGACCGCCGCATGTTCATAAGCGGCGAAGGGGATCGCAAGCATGCCCAGATCGGCCAGCAATCCCGCTTCGCCACGCATGACCGATCTTCAGACGACGCGATGCAGCGCGCAGAGCTTGTTGCCCGACGGGTCGCGCAGATAGGCGAGATACAGCTGGCCAAAGCCGCCTTCGCGCACGCCCGGCGGATCTTCGATCGAGGTGCCGCCCGCCGCGACGCCGGCGTCGTGCCATGCCTTCGCCTGCTCGGGCCCTTCCATCGCAAAGCCGATCGTGCAGCCGTTGCCCGCGGTCGCCGGCTGGCCGTCGATCGGCGCCGTTACCAGGAACAGCCCGCCGTTGTGCATATAGATCAGGCGTCCCTTGTCGTCGACGATCCCCGGCTTGCCGCCGATGGCCTGAAAGGTCGCGTCATAGAATTTCTTGGCGGCGTCGATGTCGTTCGACCCGACCATATTGTGACTGTACATCGCCTCTGCTCCTCCTGATTTTGGTTGCGAATCGATACCTATACCCTTCGCATGCCTAGCGGAAGACCACCGTCTTGCGCCCGTCGATCAGCACGCGCTGTTCGGCGACCCAGCGCACCGCGCGGGCCAGGACCTGCGCCTCGGTATCGCGGCCGATGCGGATCAGTTCCTCGACCGAGTCGCGGTGATCGACGCGCTCGACCGCCTGTTCGATGATCGGCCCCTCGTCCAGGTCGCTCGTCACGAAATGCGCGGTCGCACCGATCAGCTTCACCCCGCGCTCCTGCGCCCGGTGATAGGGCTTCGCCCCCTTGAAGCCGGGCAGGAAGCTGTGATGGATGTTGATGCAGCGCCCCGACAGCTTCATGGACAGGTCCTTCGACAACACCTGCATATAACGCGCCAGCACCAGATATTCGGCGCCCCCGCGCGCCATCACGTCGAGGATCGCGCCCTCCTGTTCCGCGCGGTTCGCGTCGTTTACCGGCAGATAGTGGAACGGGACGCCATGCCATTCCGACAGGCGGCGCTGCGCCTCGTGGTTCGACACCACGCCGACGATGTCGATCGCCAGATTGCCGGTGGACCAGCGGTGGAGCAGGTCGTTCAGGCAGTGGCTGCCCTGCGACACCGCGATGACGAAGCGCGGCTTGACCGCCGCATCGCTGAGCCGTGCGTCCATCTGGAACCGCGCGATGATCGGGGCGAATGCGTCCTGCACCCCTGCAAAATCTTCGGGAAAGCGGGGCCCGGCGCCGCGAAACTCGACGCGCATGAAGAAACGGCCCGAACCGAGGTCGGCATATTGCTGACTGTCCAGAATGAAACCGTCGCGATCCGCCAGCAGGCCTGTTACGGCTGCGACGATGCCGACCGCATCGACGCAGCTAAAGGTCAGGACATAAGGTCCGCTCAAACGCTTCCTCCCGCCCGCATCACATTCTCCCCTCGTTCGTCATTGCGAGGAGCGCAATCCAAAGCCTCGCCGCGCCCGCAATGACGACGCGGATAGGGCGAACGGCGGAAAGGTCAATAAACGACGACGCTGCGGATGCTCTCGCCCGCATGCATCAGGTCGAACCCCTTGTTGATCTCTTCCAGCCCCATGACGTGGGTGATCATCGGGTCGATCTCGATCTTGCCGGTCATGTACATGTCGACGATCTTCGGCACGTCGGTGCGGCCCTTGGCGCCGCCGAACGCCGTGCCGCGCCAGTTGCGGCCGGTGACCAGCTGGAACGGACGCGTCGCGATTTCCTTGCCCGCCTCGGCGACGCCGATGATGATCGAGGTGCCCCAGCCGCGGTGGCAGGCCTCGAGCGCGGTGCGCATCACCTCGGTATTGCCCGTCGCGTCGAAGGTGTAATCGGCGCCGCCGTCGGTCATCTGGACGATCGTCGCGACGACGTCCTCGCGGCTCATGCCCTTCGAATTGAGAAATTCGGTCATGCCGAATTTGCGGCCCCATTCCTCGCGGTCGGGGTTGATGTCGACGCCGATGATCTTGTCGGCGCCCGCAAGCCGCGCGCCCTGGATCACGTTGAGCCCGATGCCGCCGAGCCCGAAGACGACGACATTGTCGCCGACCTGGACCTTCGCGGTATTGATCACCGCGCCGACGCCGGTGGTGACGCCGCAGCCGATGTAGCAGCTCGACTGGAAGGGCGCGTCCTCGCGGATCTTCGCGACCGCAATCTCGGGCAGCACGGTGAAGTTCGAGAAGGTCGAACAGCCCATGTAATGAAAGATCGGCTGGCCCTTGTACGAAAAGCGCGTCGTGCCGTCGGGCATCAGCCCCTTGCCCTGCGTCGCACGGATCGCGGTGCAGAGGTTGGTCTTGCCCGAAAGGCAGCTTTTGCACTGGCGGCATTCGGGGGTGTAGAGCGGGATCACATGGTCGCCCGCCTTCACGGACGTCACGCCCGCGCCGACCTCGCGCACCACGCCCGCACCCTCATGCCCCAGCACGCTCGGGAAGATGCCCTCGCTGTCGAAACCGTCGAGCGTATAGGCGTCGGTGTGGCAGATGCCCGTCGCCATGATCTCGACCAGCACCTCGCCCGCCTTCGGGCCTTCGAGGTCGAGTTCGACGATTTCGAGCGGCTTTTTCGCTTCGAACGCAACGGCGGCGCGGGTCTTCATGGGAGCACTCCTGCGGATAATTTGGCTGCGCCCGCTGTACACCGATCCAAAGCGCGATAAAGGGGCCAATCGGCAATATATTATCCCAAGGATGAGATAATGAGCGCATGGGACGGCATCGACGAGATCGTCGCGATCGCCGACGCGGGCAGCTTCGTCGCGGCGGCGGCGCGGCTCGGCACCTCAACCTCGCACATCAGCCGCGCGGTCATCCGCCTCGAAAACCGGATAGGCGCGCAGATTTTTGCGCGCACGACACGCCGCGTCGTCCCGACCCCGGCGGGCCGCACCTTGATCGAGCAGTTTCGCGCGCTCATCGCCACGCGCAACGACGCCTTGTCGGCGGTCAGCGACGACGGCGCGCCGCGCGGCGAGGTGCGGATGACCTGCTCGATCGCGATGGGCGAGCGCTTCGTCGCGCAGATCGCGCGCGATTACGCCTTCGCCTTTCCCGATGTGACGGTGACGCTCGAACTCACCAACCGCGTCGTCGATTTGCTCGCCGAGGGCTTCGACCTCGCGATCCGCACCGGCACGCTCCCGGATTCGGGACTGGTCGCGACGCGCATCGCCTCGCGCAGCCTCTATCTCTGCGCTGCCCCCGCCTATCTGGCGCGCGCCGGGACGCCGACGTCAATCGACGACCTCGCGCGCCACGAATGCCTGCTCGGCACCGCCCCCGCCTGGCATTTCCGGTCGCAGGGCAAGGAAATCACCCACCGCCCCGCCGGCCGCTGGCGCTGCAACAGCGGCACAGCGGTCACCGAAGCCGCGCTCGCGGGCCACGGCGTCTGCCAGCTTCCCGATTTCTACGTGATGCCACACCTGCAAAGCGGCGGACTCGTCTCGCTCCTCGACGCACTCCGCCCGCAGGAGGAACCGATCTGGGCGGTCTATCCACAGCGCCGCCATCTTCTGCCGAAGGTACGGCTGCTGATCGACAAGCTGCGCGACGAATTGCCGGGGGCGTTGCAGCGGAGTGAGAGCTAATAGGGCCGCGGGATTCCTTCTTTACCCAAAACCGCCTCGTAGTGCTGCTGCACAGTTTCCAGTCGCTCGATAATATCTTTCAACGCGAAATCGCGCTCCTCTGGATCAGTCTCGCCTGCGACCTCGCGAATATCCGCAATAAGGGCGTGAAGGCTGTCACCTTGAAATACGACGCCGGGAAAAGCTCGCCCCGGAAGATGAACGACAGCATAGTTCGCAGGCGGCGAAAGCAGTTTGACGTTACCCATTACCCCGCCCCTTCATCCCGAGCATTTGCGCATCGCTGTCATCGACGCGATCGGTCAATTCTCATCGTCATCCCGGACTTGATCCGGGATCCATTGCCGTGCCGGGGTTCATGGACCCCGGATCAAGTCCGGGGTGAAGACTAGGGAAAGTTAAAGCTCAACACTCCACCACACTAACCGCCAGCCCGCCCTTCGACGTTTCCTTATACTTATCGCGCATGTCGCGGCCGGTTTGCAGCATCGTCGCGATCACCGTATCGAGGCTGACGACGTGCGTGCCGTCGCCGATCATCGCGATGCGGCTGGCGTCAATCGCCTTGATCGCGCCCATTGCGTTGCGCTCGATGCACGGGATCTGGACCAGCCCGCCGATCGGATCGCAGGTGAGGCCGAGGTTATGCTCCATGCCGATCTCGGCGGCATTCTCGACCTGCGCGTTGGTGCCGCCGAGCGCGGCGGTCAGGCCCGCCGCCGCCATCGAGCAGGCGACGCCGACCTCGCCCTGGCAGCCGACCTCGGCGCCCGAGATGCTGGCGTTGCGTTTGTAGAGCGCGCCGACCGCGCCCGCGGCGAGCAGGAAGGTGCGCACGCCCTTCGCATCGCCGCGATAGCTGCGGCGGTAATAGCGGATCACCGCCGGGATGATCCCCGCCGCGCCGTTGGTCGGCGCGGTGACGACCTTGCCGCCCGCGGCATTCTCTTCGTTCACCGCCATCGCCCACAGGTTGATCCAGTCCATCATCGCCATCGGATCGGACAGATTCTGTTCGTGCCGCGCGCGGATGTCGGCGGCGATCTGCGGCGCGCGGCGCTTGACCTTCAGGCCGCCGGGCAGCACGCCCATGCTCGAACAACCGGCGTCGATCGACGCATCCATCGCGCCCGCGATCGCGTCGAGCCCCGCCTCGACCTCTTCCAGACTGCGGTGGGCGAGCTCGTTCTCGAGCATCATTTCGGCGAAGCTCTTGCCCGACGCCGCGCCCATTTCCATCAGGTCGGCGCCCGAGGTGAAGGCAAAGGGAAGCTTCACCTCATCCTCCGCGCCGCGGCTGTTGCGTCCCGCCTCATCCTCGTCGACGACGAAGCCGCCGCCGATCGAGAAATACATGCGCTTGGCAAGGATTTCGCCCGCCGCATCGCGCGCGGCGAAGCTAACGGCGTTGCTGTGAAAGGGCTGGCGCTGACGCATCTGGAAATGCAGGTCGTTCGCGGGCTGAAAGCGCACGCGCTGACGGCCGAGCAGATAGAGGAAGCCTTCGCTCGTCGCGCGATCCCAATGCGCCTTGATCGCGGCGAGGCTGGTCGACGCCGGGATTTCGCCCGCGAGGCCCGCGACGATTGCGGTGTCGGCGGCGTGCCCCTTCCCCGTCAGCGCGAGCGAGCCGTAAAGGTCGGCCTCGACATGCACGGTCTTGGTCAGCATCGCCTGCTCGTCGAGCCAGACGGTGAAACGGCGCGCGGCCACCATCGGGCCGACGGTATGCGAGCTGGAGGGGCCGACACCGATTTTGAAGAGTTCGAACAGGCTGATCGTCATGGCGGCGCCTATAGGCGAAGCGCGATCGTCAGGATAGGCCCGCGAGCTTTAACCTGGCATGTTTCCCGGTCGTCATTGCGAGCGGAGCGAAGCAATCCAGAGCGGTCTGCGCCAGCTCTGGATTGCCGCGGGCCTTTGGCCCTCGCAATGACGCCGGGGTGGCCTGTTACGCCGGATAGGTCCAGGTCGTGTCGCGCGCGAAATTCTCGGCCGCGAAATCCCAGTTCAGCAGTTCGTCGACCACCGCGTCGACATAGGCCGGGCGCAGATTCTTGCGGTCGATGTAATAGGCATGTTCCCACACGTCGATGACGAGCAGCGGCTTGATGCCGGCGGTGAGTTCGGTGCCCGCGTCATGCGTGTCGGTGACCGACAGCGTGCCGTCGCGCGAGATGAGCCAGGCCCAGCCCGAGGCGAAATGATTGACGGCGGTTTCCTTCAGCTTTTTCTTGAGATCGTCCAGCGAACCGAAATCACGCTCGATCGCGGCGGCCAGGTCGCCGGCAGGGGCGGTCTTGGTCGGGCTCAGGCTTTCCCAATAAAAGGCGTGGTTCCACGACTGCGCCGCATTGTTGAACAGGCCCTTGTTGCCCGAACCTTCGGCATGGTGGACGATTTCCTCGAGCGGCTTCGACGCCAGGTCGGTGCCTTCGATCGCGGCGTTGACCTTGTCGACATAGGCCTTGTGATGCTTGCCATGATGCGTCGCCAGCGTGTCGGCCGAAATATGCGGCTCCAGCGCGTCCTGAGCATAGGGGAGAGGAGGATGGGCGATCGTCATGACAGTCTCCATTTTCTTTTGGGGTCTTTGCGGCCTTTAACTCGGTATCGCGGCAACGGGTTGCAACCCCGTGACGGGGAAATTTTCGCCGCTCGCCGTGCCGAGGAGGCTAAGTCACCATTGCCTGCAGCGTCGCGATGCGGTCCGCCTCTTCGGCAGGCTTGTCGCGGCGAATGCGCGAGATGCGCGGAAAGCGCATCGCCAGCCCCGACTTGTGCCGCTTCGACGAATGGATCGAATCGAACGCCACCTCCAGCACCAGCGACTTTTCGACCTCGCGCACCGGCCCGAACCGGTTGAGCGTGTTGTCGCGCACGAATTTGTCGAGCCACTTCAGTTCCTCGTCGGTGAAGCCCGAATAGGCCTTGCCCACGGGAAGCAACTCGCCCGCGTCCGACCAGCAGCCAAAGGTATAGTCGGAATAGAAGCTGGCGCGCCGTCCGTTGCCGCGCTGCGCGTACATCATCACGCAATCGGCGGTCAGCGGGTCGCGTTTCCACTTGTACCACAGCCCCGCCCGCCGTCCGGCGACATAGGGCGCGTCGCGCCGTTTCAGCATCACCCCTTCGATCGCCGCGTCGCGCGCGCCCGCGCGGCGCTCCGCCAGATCGTCGAAATCGCGCGCGTCGATCACCTGCGACAGGTCGAAGTGGCTGTCGGCCAGGCGCGGCACGAACGCCTCCAGCTGTCGTCGCCGTTCGGTCCACGGCAGCATGCGCAGATCGTCGCCATCGACCGCGAGCAAGTCGTATACCCGCACGAACGCCGGATAATCGGCGAGCATCTTTTTCGACACCGTCTTGCGCCCGAGGCGTTGCTGCAGCGCGTTGAAGCTGGCGGCCTCGCCGCCCTGCACCTCGCCGCGCACCAGCAGTTCGCCGTCGATCACCGCCTCCTGATCGAAGGCCGCGACCAGTTCGGGAAAGGCGCCGCTGATCTCTTCGCCGCCGCGGCTGTAGATGCGCGTCTCGCCGCCGCCGCGGACGATCTGCACGCGGATGCCGTCCCATTTCCACTCGGCGGCATAGTCGGCCAGATCGACGCTTTCATCCTCCAGCGGATGCGCCAGCATGAAAGGCCGGAAGAATGCCACGTCCTTCAGGTCGGGCCGCGGCGCCCGCCCCTCGCCCCACGCGAACAGCGGCGCATAGGGCGGCGGGATCGCGTGCCAAAGCTCCTCGACATCGTCGACGGGCACGTCGAACGCCTGCGCGAACGCCTGTTTGGCGAGCCGCGCCGACACGCCGACGCGCATTCCACCCAAAGCGAGCTTCAGCAGCGCATAGCGCCCGTCGGCGTCGAGCCGGTCGAGCAGCGAGGCGACCACCGCTGGCGCGTCGCTGCGGCTCGTCACGGCGAGCGCGTCGACGGCTTCCGACACGCTCAGTTCCCCCTTTGCCCCCGGCGCATCGGGCCAAAGCAGCGCCGCGGTCTCCGCCGTATCGCCGACGAAATGCCGCGACAGGCGAAACAATTCCTCGTCGACCCGCGTCGCCAGCAGCGCCCGGACCGTACCCGCCTTCACCGCCGGAAAGTCCAGGCTCTCGGTCATTGCCGCGATCGCCCAGCCGCGATCGGGATCGGGCGTGTGGCGCAGATAGTCGACGATCAGCGCGAGCTTGCTGTTGCGCGACCGCGTGTAGATCAGCCGGTCGATGAGGGCCGCGAAGCGCTTCACGCCTCTTCCTCCAGGTCGCGGCCCACCAGGTGTAGCGCGCGCGCCTTTCGCTGATGCAGCTCGCACCAGCGCAGCAGCCCGTCCTCGCTGCCGTGGGTGATCCAGCTCTCCTTCGGATTCACCTCTTCGATCGTCGCGGTGAGTTCGTCCCAGTCGGCGTGGTCGGAGATCACCAGCGGCAGTTCGACCATCCGCTGCCGCGCCCGTTGGCGCACGCGCATCCAGCCCGACGCCATCGCGGTTACCGGATCGGGCAGCCGCCGCGACCAGCGATCGTTCAGCGACGACGGCGGCGCGAGGATGATCTGTCCCGCCATCTCTGCCTTGTCGGACTCGCCGACCAATCGCAGTTCGCCCAGATCGACGCCATGCTCGGCATAAAGAGCGCACATGCGTTCGAGCGCGCCGTGGATATAGATCGGCGCGTCCCACCCCGCACGCCGCAGTTCGGCGATCACCCGCTGCGCCTTGCCCAGCGCATAGGCGCCGACGAGCACCGATCGGTCGGGCTCGGCGCGCACGGCACCGATCAGCTTCGCGATCTCGTCCGCGGTCGGCGGGTGGCGAAACACCGGCAGGCCAAAGGTCGCCTCGGTGATGAAGATATCGCACGGCACCACCTCGAACGGCGCGCAGGTGGGATCGGGCCGGCGCTTGTAGTCGCCGGTGACGACGATCCGTTCGCCCCGATATTCCATCAATATCTGCGCGCTGCCCAACACATGCCCCGCGGGGTGAAAGGAAAAGCGCACCCCGCCGCGTTCGAACCCGCTGCCATAGGCGAACGCCTGGTTATGGCTCGCCTCGGCATCGACGCCATAGCGGAGCGCCATGATCGCCAGCGTCTCGGGCGTCGCGAACACCGACCCGTGCCCGCTGCGCGCATGATCGGCATGCCCGTGCGTTACCGCGGCGCGATCGACCGGGCGCGAAGGGTCGATCCACAGGTCGGCGGGCTTCACATAAAGCCCGCTGGGATGCGGCTCCAGCCAGTGCGACGCCCTTGCCATCAGGCGACAAGCTTTCGCGCCAGCGCAAGGTCGGCGACGAAGGCCTGGCGTTCTTTTTCCGCGCGCGCACGATCGGGCAGGCGCAACAGGAACGAAGGGTGGATCGTCGCGATCAGCTTTGTTCCGCCCGCCAGTTCATGCACCGTGCCGCGCATCGACCGGATGCTCGCGCTCTTCCCCGTCACGCCGCGCAGCGCGCTTGCGCCCAGCGTGACGATGACCTCCGGCTGCACCAGCCGCCGCTCCTGGTCCAGCCACCAGCGGCAGATGTCGATCTCGGCGGTCGTGGGATTTTGATGCAACCGCCGCTTGCCGCGCGGTTCGAACTTGAAATGCTTGACCGCGTTGGTGAGGAACAGCCGCCGCCGTTCGAGGCCCGCGTCGTACAGCACTTCGTTCAGAAGCTGTCCCGCGGGGCCGACAAAGGGCTTGCCCTCCAGATCCTCGCGGTCGCCGGGCTGTTCGCCGACCAGCATGATCCGCGCCGCCTTCGGCCCCTCGCCTCCGACCGCCTGCGTCGCATCGCAATGGAGCGGACAGCGCGTGCAGCGGTCGAGCGCGCGGCCAAGGCCCGCCAGCGTCTCGATCTCGTCAGTCAGGGTCGGTTCGTCCCGCACACGCGTCCGCCATTTGTCGGTCAAGGGGTTCGCCATGGAAACGGCCGCCTCCCGCATGCGTTCCACGCGCGCTTCCGCTCCCGCAAGCAGCGGCGCGATATCCTGTGCCTCGGGAAGGTTGCGCCAATATTTCTTCGGCATTTCGGCCCGCATCGCGTCGATCTTTACCCGCGCCGGATTGAAGATCGCGCCATAATAGGTGCGCCACTGATCCTCGACAATGTCGCGGTCGGGCACCTCGCCCTTCGTTCCACCGGGGCCATAGCTCAACCTCTCGTCCTGCCAGATCGCGCGCGCGTCGGGGGTCAATATCGCCCAGTCCATTCCATAGAAGCGCCGCTGAAAGAAAGGCGCGGCAAGGCGCAGGATGCGGTGCGAGGGCTCGAACCACGCGGCGAAGCTTTCGCGCGCCGCCGCCTCGCCAAGGCGGCGGAAGCGCACGAAGGCGTGCATCTTGTGAATGTCGCGGCGGATCGCCTTGTCGGCCTTGCGCAGCCAGTCGACGTCCGCATCGGTCGTGCGCGCGAGCAACTGTCGGTCGCGCAACGCGCGCCACACGATGCGATAGAGCCGCGCCGGCGTCTCGGCATCGCGGTGGCAGATCGCGCGATCGGCGATTTCGACCAGTTCGCGCGGCAGGCTGATCTTTTCCCCCGACGCAGCCGCCGCCGCATCGCCGAACAGCGACGCCCCCTCGCCGATATCCCGCCAGCTGACATCCTCGGGCGGCACGCCGTCCGCGAGCAGCCGCCGCGCCGCGTTCCGCCATTCGGCGAAATCGCCGGGCGTCTCGAGTACGACCTCCCTCACAACGCGAGCGTCAGTTGCTCGGCCGGCGGTGCGAAGCGCGCGCGCAGGTCGGCGCTGTCGGTCAGCCCGCCCGGCCGCCAGTCGGGCGTGACGATGAAGGGCAGCAGTTTCTTCACCGACGCGGTCAGCTTCGCCAGATCGCCGAGCGTAAGCCGGCCCAGCCGCCGCGCCGAGACGATGCGGTCGACCGCCCGCGTCCCGAGCCCCGGCACACGGAGCAGCAGTTCGCGCGGCGCGCGGTTGATATCGACCGGAAAAGCCTCGCGCCGCTGCAGCGCCCAGGCGAGCTTCGGATCGATCGCGAGGTCGAGCATGCCGCCGCGCGCGCCCTCCATGATTTCGGCCCGCTCGAAGCCGTAGAAGCGCAGCAGCCAATCGGCCTGGTACAGCCGATGCTCGCGCATCAAGGGCGGCCGCTTCGGTGGCAAGTCCAAGCTGGCGTCGGGGATGGGGCTATAGGCCGAATAATAGACGCGGCGGAGCCGGTAGCCCGAATAGAGGTTCGTCGCGGTCTTCAATATATCGTCGTCGAGCGCCGCATCGGCGCCGACGATCATCTGCGTCGACTGCCCCGCGGGCGCGAAGCGCGGCGGCTTCGCCTTGCCGATCAGGCGGCTTTTCGCTGCTTCGATCGCATCGGATTCGCCGACGCGCACCGACGCCATCGTCTTGCGGATCGTCTCGGGCTTCTTTTCGGGCGCGAAACTCGACAGCCCCGCCTCGGTCGGCAGTTCGACATTGGTCGACAGACGATCGGCGTAGAGCCCGGCGAGCGCGACCAGCCCCGGATCCGCCCCCGCGATCGTCTTCAGGTGGATATAGCCCTGGAACCGATGTTCTTCGCGAAGGATGCGCGCGACCTCGACCAGTTGCTCCATCGTATAATCTTCCGACCGGATGATGCCCGACGACAGGAACAGCCCCTCGATATAGTTGCGCTTGTAGAAATCGAGCGTCAGCCGCACGACCTCCTGCGGGCTGAACCGCGCGCGCTCGACATTGCTCGACGCACGATTGATGCAGAAGCGGCAGTCATAGATGCAGAAATTGGTGAGCAATATCTTCAGCAGCGAGATGCACCGACCGTCGGGCGCATAGCTGTGACAGATACCCATCCCCTCGGTCGACCCGATGCCCTTGCTGTCCATCGAGTCGCGCTTAACCGTGCCCGACGAAGCGCAGGAGGCATCATATTTCGCCGCGTCGGCCAGCACGGCCAGCTTTTCGAGAATCGGTCTTGCGGACATGCTCCCATGCTTAGCATGGGAACATAGAGAGAACAAATCCGCCCGTCGCGGTCAGGCGTCGCGCCAGCGCGCCGGCAGGGCTATCTCGACGATCAGCCCGCCCGGCTCCCAGCGCCGGTCGATCGTACCGCCAAGATTGTTGCGCACGCTGCGTTCCATCAACAACGTGCCAAAGCTCGTCCGATCGGGCGCGACGACCGGGCGGTCACCGCCGCTTTCGGTCCAGGTCAGGCGGAACATCCGCTCGTCGCCGTCGCCATCGTCGGCATCCTGCGCCCAGCTGACGTCGACGCGTCCGTTTTCGCCGGTGAGCGCGCCATGCTTGGCGGCGTTGGTCGCAAGTTCGTTGAACACCAGCGCCATGGCGACGAGCGCGTTTTCGGGAAGCAACAGATCGGGGCCTGACCAGCGGATGCGCGGAAAGGCCGCCTCCACCTCGCGCATCAGCGCGTGCATCGATCCGGTCATGAAATTCGCGCCGAGCAGGACATTCTGCGCCCGGTTCAGCGCATCCAGCCGGCTGCTGATCCGCTCGACATAGTCGTCGACGTCTTGCGCGGCATGGCGGGTGAGCGAGATGATCGCGCTCACCGTCGCGAACAGGTTGCGCATGCGGTGATGAAGCTCGCGCATCAGCAGGTTGGCGTTTTCCTGCCGGCTCTTCTGTTCGGTGATGTCGATGCACACCCCGGTCAGCATCGCGTCGTCGTCGCGCACGTCCCAATCGCCGCGCACCGCGATCCAGCGCACGCCGCGTTCGGGGTGCAGCACGCGGTGCTCGACCGAATAGGGGGCGCCGCTCGCCATCGATTCATCGAGCGCGGCGCGCACCACCGCGCGGTCGTCGGCGTGAATACGCTCGAACGCCTGTTCGCTCGTCTGCAGCGCCGTCAGATAATCCGATCCCCACAGTTCGGCCACGGCGCCGCGCCAGCGCAGCGCGTCGCTTCGCGTGTCGAGTTGCCACGTCGCGATCCCCGAATAGTCGATCGCCCGTTCGAGCATCCGGCGCGCCTCGTCGCGTTCGACGACGGTGCGGCGCAGGTCGGCCTCCGCCATGATGATCGCGGCGAAGTCGCCAAGCCGCTCCATCTCCCGAAAGCTGAGGGTCGACCGTTCCTTGCGGTCGATGATGCACAGGGTGCCGAGGATTGCGCCATTATAGGCGCGCAGCGGCACCCCGGCATAGAATCGGATGAAAGGTTCGCCCGTTACGAGCGGATTCTCGGCAAAACGCGGGTCGGCCCGGGCGTCGGTCACGACCATCGCCTGCTCGCTCATCACGACATGATCGCAAAAGCTGACGTCGCGCGGCGTCTCGGGGACATTGAGCCCGTGCGCGGACTTGAACCACTGGCGGCAGTCGCCGACCAGCGAGACCAGGGTGATGGGCACTTCGAACAGGTCGGCGACCAGCTTGGTCACCCGATCGAAGGCGGGTTCGCGGCCCGTATCCATGATTCGATATTCACGTAGTGTGTCGAGCCGCCAGCTTTCGCGCTGTGCCGGATCATGCTCCCGACCGTCCGCCACCCTTGCCCCCTCGCTTCCTGTCGGCGCCTTTCCACCCTGTTCGGGCGCACCGATATTCAACGCGGGCCGCTCTGCCATGAAAATGGTCCCTACAAAAGCATGGTGGCGCCGCCACGAAGGAAAGTGGATGAAATCCGTCCCTTACGCGCCGGCCCTCTCGCGTCCCGGCTGACTCTACGCATCGCAGGACGAACGGTTGCAATGAGAAACGACCCTTTTTCGGACAAGTTTAGGGAACCGCATCCGTGCGCGCCGCGTATGATCGCCTACAAGAGGGAGATCATGCATGAGCCTGGGTGAAGAGATTCGCGGACATCTGCCGTTCCTGCGCCGTTACGCGCGCGCACTGACGGGAAGCCAGCAGCATGGCGACAATTTCGTGCACACCACCCTGGAAGTCATCGTTGCCGCACCCGACGAATTCCGTACCGGGCCCGACACGCGCATCGATCTTTACCGCAATTTCCACCGTATCTGGGAAAGCGCCTTCATCTCCGACGGCGAAGGCGACGACGAAACCGACCCGCTGGTCCGCGCGGCGAACCGCCGCCTCGCGCGCATCACGCCGCTCGGCCGCCAGATGCTGTTGCTGACCGCGCTCGAAGGTTTTTCGGTCGACGAGACCGCGATGATCACCGGCGCCGACAACGACACGGTCGAAATGCTTCTGGCCGAGGCCGTGGGCGACATGGACCGCGAAGCGCGCACGTCGGTGCTGATCATCGAGGACGAACCGCTGATCGCGATGGATCTCGAACAGATCGTCCGCAGCCTGGGCCACGAGGTCGCGGGCGTCGCCACGACGCACGAGGATGCGGTTGCCGCGTTCCTGAACACCGATGCGGGCTTGGTTCTTGCCGACATTCAGCTTGCCGACGGGTCCTCGGGTATCGACGCGGTGCAGGACATATTGGCGATCGCGCCCGTGCCGGCGATCTTTATCACCGCGTTTCCCGAGCGACTGCTCACGGGCAATCGCGTCGAGCCGACCTTCCTGATTTCGAAGCCGTTCGGGGAGAATACCGTGCGCGCGGCGATCAGCCAGAGCCTGCTCTTCACGCCGCAACTTGCGGCTTAGCGCCTCCCACCCCCCTGCCCCATAGGGCAAAGGGCCAGCAAGCGGGCTTAGTCCGGCGAGGGGCCGCCGCCGGTCAGACTGGCGACGTCGCCCATGATCGATGCGAAAGCCTCGCTCGGCGCCAGCGGGTCGGCGCTGCGCAGCGGCATCTGCCCCCCTTCCAGGATCGCGTGCAGCGCGGTGCGCGCCCGCGATACGCGGCTCTTCATCGTGCCGACGGCACAGCCGCAGATATCCGCCCCTTCCTCATAGGAAAGCTGCCCGGCACCGATCAGGATCAATGCTTCGCGCTGGTCGACGGGCAGCATCATCAGCGCCCGCTGGACATCGGCAAGGTGCAGGCTGTCGTCCTGATCGTCGGGCGCGACGAGCAGCCGTTCGGCGGCCAGCTCGTCATATTCGGCGGTGAATTTCTTGCGCCGCATCTGCGACAGAAAGCAGTTGCGCAAAATGACGAAGGCCCAGCTCTTCATGCTGGCGGGCCCGGGGATATAGCTTTCGCGCGCCTTCCAGGCCTTCAGCATCGTCTCCTGCACCAGATCGTCGGCCATGTCCGCATTGCCGGTCAGGCTGCGGCCAAAGGCGCGAAGGTGCGGCAGCATTGCCGCCAGTTCGCGCTTGAAGCTGACGTCGTCCAGCGGTTGAGGGGGTGTTTCGCTGATAAAAAAGGCCTTTGTCTGGCAGTTGATTGGCAACCCGTATCAGGCTTAGCGCCTTGAAATCTCAATGCAAGGCCGCGGCATTTCACATCACCGGACGGCGCTGACCCAAAGCAATGAAATTGCTCATCATCCGTTCGTCCTCGGCGTTGATCGGTCCGTTACCCGCTAGCCGCCCGAGATTTTCGTCATAACCGTCGAAACCGGGATAATAGAGCATGAACCAGTCGGCGAAATCGCGTGTCTCGATGGTGCGACGCCGCACTTCGGTCATCCCGCTGTGCCGGGTGTCGTTGCGGATGGCGTTCAGGCATTTGTCGACCCTGCTCGCCTCCCCCTCGAGCAATTGCATGAAATTATTACCATTATAGATCAGCGCGCCGGTCAGGTCGTCGCGCGCATTGTTGCGCCGTGCGGACGTCAGCATCGCGGCGATGTCCTCGTCGCGGATCAACGGATCGGCAACGCTGACATAAATGACGGAAAGCAAGGGGGGTACCTCCAGAGCTCCGACCGCAGGCCGGGCAAAATGTGACCCCTCACAGCGCCCGGTTTAGGGACAGTGTTGTTTCCTGGCAACGCATTCGTCGCAAAAATGTCGAGCGGTGGGAACCAGCGCCGCGCTTCATCGTTGCTCCTGACATGGCAACGCAAGGCAACAACAGGATCAACGGAAACGGTCGGCCGCAGCCCGACGTCGATGCGTCGCGCCGTACGAACGGGACCTTTCCCGGAACCGGCAGCGACGCATGGCATCGCACGCTGACCGGGCGTCAGTCGCCCGAACCGGTCAGCGCGAAGCTGCGCATGATCTATGGCAATATTGTCGCCGAGCAACTTCCGGAAAACATGCTCGACCTCCTGTCGCAACTCGACGACAAGCCATCCTCGAAGAGCCAGAAACAATAATGGGCCGAACCCACGCTGCGCCACTGCCGCAGGACGACCTTTCCCCGCCAGCCAAGCCGGCTCCGGAAAACGCCCTGCCGGACAATGAATTCAAGGCGCTGCTCGCCGGCGTTATCCCCCATCTTCGCGCCTATGGCCGCAGCCTGTCGGGCAATCCCGACCTGGCCGACGATCTGACGCAGGACACGATGGTCAAGGCCTGGGCCTCGCGCGACCGGTTCGAGCGCGGCACCTCGATCAAGGCGTGGACCTTCGTCATCCTGCGCAACACCTTCCTGTCGCAGATGCGCCGCAACAAGTTCCACGGCGAATATGACGAAGCGGCGGTCGAACGCACGCTGTCGACCCCCGCCAGCCAGGAAGAAAGCGGCGAGATGGCCGACCTTCAGCGGGCGCTGATGGAGCTGCCGCAGGATCAGCGCGAGGCCCTGATCCTGGTCGGCGCGGGCGGCCTGTCGTACGAAGAAGCCGCCAGCATCTGCGACTGCGCGCTGGGCACGATGAAAAGCCGCGTGTCGCGCGCCCGCGCCGCGCTGGAGGACATCATGAACAGCGGCCAGTTCAGCCAGAAGCGGTCCGACGCACCGCCAGCCAGCGAGGCGATCGATGCGATCATGGACAGCGTCGAGGAAATCACCGCCCGCCGCGAGGCGGCAAACCGCTGACCTCTCGACTCTGTCGGCGCGGCGCGCCAGAGTGGGTTTCCGTTCCCCCAGCGAAATGAGCTCCAAGATGATGAAAACCCCCGCCATCGCGCTGTCTGCCGCGATGATCGTCGCCGCCTGTTCGGCCGGCACCACCAGCAACGCCGCCCCCGCCGACACCGCCTCGCTCGACGCCTCGGGCGCGCAGCCGGCAACGCCGCTGGCGAGCGCGCCCTTCGCGGTGCAGGAGATCGCGCGCTTCAACGAACCGTGGGCGATGACCTTTCTGCCGCGCGGAAAGCAGGCGCTGATCACCGAGAAATCGGGTAAGCTCAAGCTGTGGCAGGAGGACGGCCCGACCCTCGACGTCGCCGGCGTTCCCGCGGTCGCCTATGGCGGCCAGGGCGGCTTCGGCGACGTGATCCTGGCGCCCGATTTCGCGGCGAGCGGCACTATCTATCTGAGCTGGGTCGAACCCGGCAGCGGCGACACCTTCGGCGCGGTCGTCGGCAAGGCGAAGTTCGTTCCGGGCGCGGCGCCGCGGATCGACGGGCTCCAGATCATCTGGAAACAGGATCCCAAGGTGACCGGACGCGGCCATTTCTCGCACCGCCTCGCCTTCTCGCCCGACGGCCAATATCTCTTCATCGGATCGGGCGAGCGCCAGAAGTTCGATCCGGCGCAGGACATGAAGGCGAACCTGGGCAAGATCGTGCGCCTGAAACCCGACGGCAGCGTCCCCGCCGACAATCCCTTTGCGTCGGAGGGCGGCGTCACCGCGCAAATCTGGTCGCTCGGCCACCGCAACATATTGGGCCTCGCCTTCGACGGATCGGGCCGGCTGTGGAACCAGGAAATGGGGCCGAAGGGCGGCGACGAGGTCAATCTGGTCGAGGCAAAGGCCAATTACGGCTATCCGATCGTGTCGAACGGCGACCATTATGACGGCCGCGACATCCCCGATCACCCGACCCGTCCCGAATTCGCGGCGCCGAAACTGTGGTGGAACCCTTCGGTCTCGCCCGCCGGCCTCGTCTGGTACGGCGGCGACGTCTATCCCGGCTGGAAGAACAGCCTGCTGATGGGCGCGCTGTCGGGAGAGGGGCTGGTGCGGATGCAGATCGACGGCGACACGCTGCACAAATCCGATCGCTGGGATTTCGGCCAGCGCATCCGCGAGGTCGAGGTGCGCGAGGACGGCACCATCTGGCTGCTGGCCGACGGCACCGACGGCAAGCTGCTGAAGCTGGTTCCGAAGGGCTGACCTGTTCCCCGACGGAGGCGGGGGTACAGAATGATGCGGCCTCCGGCTTTCGCCGGCGAATGTCGATCGCTATATCGCTTTCATGATCCGCGGTTTCCTCACCCGGCGCGCCGAATGGCCCGCGCGCATTCCCGACCCCGACGCGCCGCCGCCGCTTTCGCTGCTGTGGCGCGAGGCGGGCGCGCTGCTCCGCGCGATCTCGGGCCGGATCCGGCCGATGCCCGCCGAACCCAACCCCGACAGCGCGCATCCGCCGGTCATGGTGCTCCCCGGCTTTCTGTCGGGCGACTGGGCGACCAAGGCGCTGCGGGCCGACCTGCGCCGTTCGGGGTTTCGCTGCTATGCCTGGGGCCTCGGCTTCAATCGCGGCGCGACCGCCGACATCATCGAACGCATCGATACCCGCGTGCAATGGATCATCGATCGCACCGGCTATGCCCCCGCACTCGTCGGATGGAGCCTCGGCGGCATCTATGCGCGCGAATATGCCAAGCATCATCCGGACAGGGTCGCGCGCGTCGTCACGCTTGGCTCGCCCTTTTCGGGCAGCCGCCGCGCCAACCGCGCCTGGCGGCTCTATCACCTCGTCGCGCGGCACCCGGTCGACAATCCGCCGATCGACTTTCACCCCGCGCCGCGCCCCTCGATGCCGACCTTTGCGCTCTGGTCGAAGCATGACGGCGTCATCGCGGTGAACAGCGCGCGGGGCCTGCCGCACGAAAGCGACCGACAGGTCGAGGTCGACTGCGGCCATATGGGCTTTGCCTATGCCCCGACCTCGGTCGCCGCGATCGTCAAGGCGTTAACCGAAGACATAGAATAGCTGTGGCAAACGGCCGCTTCACGATGCGGGGAGCAACCAAATGCTGATGACGAGCGCCGTTCTGGCAATGATGCTGCAAAGCTCCGCCCCCGCGGTGGCGGCGAACTGCCCCTATGCGATCGTCATGGGCGGCCCGCGTGATTCGAAGGTTCCGACCTATCGCACGCCCACGATCGCGGCCCGCAAGGTCGGCCGGCTGAAACCGGGCTCGGCCGTCTATATCTGTGCCGAGAACCGGAACTGGTTCTGGGTTCATTACAAGGACGGCCGCTATTCCTGCCGCGGCACCGGCAACGGCCTCGACGGCCGCGCGGCCTCGACCTGCGCGAACGGCTGGGTGCCGAAGGACCGAATCTTCCTCGTCTCGCGATAGAGTACCGGCTTGATCGATCGATTCCTGCTTGCCTGACCCAGTTATACAATATATTGCGCAATATATTGTATAACTGGGTCAGGACATAAATCATGCTGCGTTCAAGGATATTGGGATCGCTTCTGATGGGCGCCGCGGCATGGCTGCCGTGCACTGCTGCGGCGAGCGAGGCGCCGCTCACCGCCGCCGATCGGCGCGCGGTCGTCGAAGACCTCGGGCGGACGCTCGCGGCGAATTATGTCTTTCCCGAAAAGGCGGCGACCATCGCCGCGACGCTGCGCGCGCATCTCGACAAGGGCGACTACGACGATGCCGGCGACAAGACGGCGCTCGCGAGCGAACTGACCCGCGATCTGATCGCGGCGAGCAACGATCTCCATTTCTTCGTCGGCGTCGACCCTGCCTTCGTGACGGACTTTGCCGCCAAGCGGGATCCCCTGCAGTACGCGGCGCTTCGCGACAGGGAACGCCAGGCCGAACAGCGCGGGAATTTCGGCTTTACCGACCTTCGCATCCTCGACGGCAATGTCGCTTATGTCGGCCTGTCGCATTTCGCCGACCCCGAACTCGGCTATGACGCCGCGGCGGCGACGATGCACTTTATCGAGAACAGCGACGCGGTCATCTATGACCTGCGCTACAACAATGGCGGCGCGCTCGAAATGGCGCAGCTCCTGGCAAGCCAGCTCTTTCGCGGCGACAAGGACCAGGAACTGTTCGACTATTATTACAGCGACGACGGCAAGCGCATCGAACGCGGACAGTGGGTGCTGCCCGCCCTTCCCGCCAAGCGCCTGACCGGCAAGCCGGTCTATATTCTCACGGCCTCGACCAGTTTCTCGGCCGCCGAATGGTTCGCCTACTCGCTCCGCAAGCTCGGCCGCGCGACGATCGTCGGCGAGCGGACGGCCGGCGGCGCGCACCCCGTCGACCGCAAGCCGGTGGGGAATGATTTCTTCGTCCAGGTGCCGATCGGCCAGATCAAGGATCCGGTCGATCGCGGCGACTTCGAGGGACAGGGGGTGATGCCCGATCATGCCGTCGCGTCCGCCGATGCGCTGGCCGTCGCGCATCGCCTCGCGCTCGCCGACATCGCCAGGGCCGACCCCGCGAAGAAGGCGGACGCCGACTGGCTGGCTCCGCTATTCGCCGCGCCGGCCAAGATTGCCCCGGCTGAACTGAAGGCCGTCACCGGCCGCTACGAAGGCCGGCGGATCGACCTTGCCGACGGCAAATTGCTCTATACCTGGCGCGATCGGTTTCGGCTGCAGCTCCAGCCGCTCGGCGGCGACCTTTTCGCGCTCGAGGGAGTCCGCGACTTCCGCTTTCGCATCCTGCGCAAAGCGGGCAAGGTCGTGACCCTGCAACGCATCGACCGCGACGGAACGACCACCGACTATGCCCGCCTCGACTGACCTCGACGACATCTCCTTCCTCGGCCGGCTCAGCGAAGCGCTGAGCACCACGATCGAGGAACAGACGCGCGACCTGTTCGATGCCGCGAACATCGTCGTTCCGGTCAAATCCTGTTCGCTTCTGACCGTGCTGGGCCAGGCGGGCGAAGCCTCGGCCGCCGAACTGGCCCGCGCGCTCGGTCAATCGCACCAGCTCGTCATCCAGAAATGCCCGGCGCTGCTCCGCCTCGGACTGATGACCCAGCGTCCCGATCCGGCCGACGCGCGCCGCAAGCTGTTTTCCCTGACCGACCGGGGCCGCGAGCAACTCGCGCTTCTCGCGGCGTATCGCGACGATATTGCCGGCATCTATGCCCGGCTTTTCAAAGAGGTCGGCGACGATGTCCACGGGCTGATCCTGAAGACGCTGGACGCGTTGAAAAAGCGCCCGCTTCGCGAGCGAGCCGCCCTCGAAAACCGCTAGAGCCTGCGAACCGTCATCGGTGCCTCCACCGGTCCCGGCGAGCGCCACGGCTTGACTGCGCGATTTCACGTACTATTTAAAGTTACATGAAACGCGACAGCCGACTCTCGGGCGTATTGCACGTCCTGCTCCACATGGCGGAGGCCGATGCCCCGCTGACCTCCGAAAATCTGGCCAGGGCGATGCAGACCAATCCGGTCGTCATCCGTCGCATCTTGGCGGGCCTGCGCGACGCGGGGTTCGTCCGCTCCGAAAAGGGGCACGGCGGCGGCTGGACGATCGCGCGCGACCTTGCCGCGATCACGATGCGCGACATCTACGACGCGATCGGCCGCCCCAACCTGATGGCGATGGGAAACCGGACCGAGGCGCCGGGCTGCCTGGTCGAGCAGGCGGTGAACGCCGCGCTCGACGAAAGCTTCCGCGACGCCGAAGCGCTGCTGCTGGACCGTTTCGAACGGGTCACCCTCGCCGAGCTCGCGGCCGATTTCCATGCGCGCATGGCCGCGCGCGGCATCCGTGCGGAGGAGCATGTCCATGGCTGAAGGCGCGCAGCATTTCCTCGACCATTTCAAGGATCCCCAGGCCGTCGCGCGCTATGCGGAGGGACCGCGGCGGTTCGTCCCCGGCTTCGACGCGCTACACCGCATGACCGGCATTCTTCTGGCGGAGCGGGTGCCGGAAAAGGCGCATATCCTGGTCCTCGGCGCGGGCGGCGGGCTCGAGATGAAGGCCATGGCCGACGCCTACCCCCACTGGACCTTCACCGGCGTCGACCCGGCGGACGAGATGCTGCGCCTCGCGGCCCGGACGATGGGCGACCATGCCGGCCGCGCGACGCTGGTCGAAGGCCTGATCGACGATGCTCCCCCGGGGCCGTTCGACGGCGCCACCTGCCTGCTGACGCTCCACTTTCTCGAACGCGAGGAGCGCATCCGGACCGCCGCCGAAATCCGCGCCCGCCTGAAACCCGGCGCGCCGTTCGTGGCCGCGCATGGCAGCTTTCCACAGGGCCCGGACGAGCGCGACCGCTGGCTGGATCGCTATGCCTCCTATGCTATGGCCTCCGGCGCCGAGCGGGAGGCGACAGCGAACGCCCGCGCCGCCGTCGCCGCGCATGTCGCCATGCTTCGTCCGGAGGATGATGAAGCGGTGCTGCGCGCCGCGGGCTTCCACGGCGTCGAGCAATTCTATGCCGCATTCACCTGGCGGGGGTGGGTCGGGTACGCCTGACGCCAGAAGCGCGCGGGGCCGCCCCGCGCCGACCGGCTATGCCAGAAACGGCGCCACGATCGCGTCGGTCACGCGCAGCGGCCGGCCGCTTGCCTTGTCGAGCAGCGCCCACACGGTCCGCGCGCGCACATGGACCTTTCCGTCAGCGCCGGTGAATTCCATGAATCGGTCGAACTTCGCGCCCTGCGGCTTGTCGGCGACCCAGGTCCGCGCGGTCACCCTTTCGCCGGGGCCGAGCGCGCGCAGATAGTCGATCTCGTGCCGCACGACGACCCAGATATAGGCGTCCCTGTGCGCCTGCGGCGCCGCCGCATCCCAATGGCCGGTCGCGACCTGCTGGATCCACTGGACCCAGACCGCATTGTTGACATGGCCGAGCTCGTCGATGCTTTCGGGCGTCGCGACGAAGTCGAGCGTGAACGCCTTCACGCCAGCTCGACCGTCGTCACCATATAGCCTGCATCCCGAAGCGAGGCGACCAGGCTGTCCAGATGCTCGCGGTCGCGCGCTTCGCACTCGATGTCGGTGATCAGGCCCTTGGCGGGCAGCGTCGTGAAGATGCGCTGGTGATAGATTTCGATGATGTTGACCTGCTTCTCGTCGAACAGCTTCATCACCTTGAACAGCGCGCCGGGGCGGTCCTGCAGGCGGATGCGCAGACGCGCGATACGGCCCGAGCGCGCCAGATCGCGCAGCAGCACGTTCGCCAGCAGGCGCGTATCGATATTGCCGCCGGTCAGCACCAGCCCGACCTTGCGCCCGGCAAATTCCTCGGGATGAGCGAGCATCGCCGCCAGCCCGGCCGCGCCCGCGCCCTCGACGACGGTCTTTTCGATCTGCAGCAACAGGCTGACCGCACGCTCCAGATGGCGTTCGGCAACGAGCACGATATCGTCGTTCAGGTCGGCGACGAGCTTGCGGGTATAGGTTCCCGGCTCCTTGACCGCGATGCCTTCCGCCAGCGTGTCGCCCTCGCACGCCATGTCGACGCCGTTCAGCTCCGCATACATCGACGGATAAAGTTCGGCCTGCACCCCGACGAGGCGCATGTCGTTCTTGATCCCGCGCGCCGCGGTGCCCATGCCGGCAAGCAGCCCGCCGCCGCCGATCGGTACGATCAGCGTGTCGAGTTCGGGCACGTCCTCCAGCATTTCCAGCGCCACGGTGCCCTGCCCCGCCGCGACGTGCGGATGGTCGAAGGGATGGACGACGGTCAGGCCGCGCTCGACCTCCAGCTCGCGGGCGTGGGCATAGGCATCGTCGAACTTTTCGCCGAACAATTCGATCTGCGCGCCGTGGCTCGCGGTCTGCGACACCTTCACCTGCGGCGTCGTCTTGGGCATCACGATCGTGACGGGCACGCCCAGGCGCTTGCCATGATAGGCCAGGCCCTGCGCATGATTGCCCGCCGACGCCGCGATGACGCCGCGCGCCTTCGCCTCGTCGCTGAGCAGCAGCAGCGCGTTGAGGGCGCCGCGTTCCTTGTACGCGGCGGTAAACTGCAGATTTTCGAACTTCAGCCACACTTCGGCGCCGACCAGCTCCGACAGCGTCTGCGAATGGAGCGTCGGCGTCCGCACGACCGCGCCGTTAATTCGCCCGGCCGCCGCGCGCACATCGTCCAATGTGATCGCCGGGAAATCGGCGGCGGAGGTCAGGGTAAGTTGATCGGTCATAGCGATAGACCCCCTACCCCATCTGGCGCGCCGCGCAAACCATGGTTATGGATCGCGGCATGAGCGAAGAAAAATTGCGCATCACATTCATCGGCACCGGCGTCATGGGCGGACCGATGGCGGGGCACCTTGCAAAAGCGGGACATGACCTCACCGTCTATAACCGCACGCGGGCCAAGGCCGACGCCTGGGTCGCCGCGCATGGCGGCGCGGCGGCGGCGACCCCCGCCGAAGCCGCGAAGGACGCCGACGTCGTGCTCACCTGCGTCGGCAACGACGACGATCTGGCGCAGGTGACGCTGGGCCGCGACGGCGCGTTCAAGGCGATGCGCCGGGGCGCGCTGTTCATCGACCACACCACCGTATCCGCCCGGATCGCCCGCCAATTGTCGGTCGAGGCCGAGGGGCTGGGCCTGCTGTGCGTCGACGCCCCCGTCTCGGGCGGAGAGGCCGGCGCGCAGAACGGCACGCTGTCGGCGATGTGCGGCGGCACCAAGGCCGCCTTCGCCGCGGCCGAGCCGGTGATGCAGGCCTATTCGGCGCGCATGGTGCATATCGGCGGCCCGGGCGCCGGACAGACGACGAAGATGGTCAACCAGATCGCGATCGCCGGCGTGCTGCAGGGCCTGTCGGAGGCGCTGCGCTTCGCACAGGCGTCGCGGCTCGACACCGACAAGGTGTTCGAGGCGGTGTCAGGCGGCGCCGCGGCAAGCTGGCAGATGCTCAACCGCTGGGGCACGATGGCGAAGGACGAGTTCGACTTCGGCTTTGCAGTCGACTGGATGCGCAAGGACCTGGGCCTCGCGATCGAGGAGGCGCGCGTCAACGGCGCGACGCTGCCCGTCGCCAGCCTCGTCGACCAATTCTATGCCGACGTGCAAAAGGCGGGGAACGGCCGCCGCGACACCAGCTCGCTCGTGACAAGGCTTCCGAAATGAAAAAACGCACCGCTTTCGCCGCACTCGCGGCCCTCCTCCTCGCCGCGCCGGCGCATGCCGACACGCTGTTCGACAACGTCAACGGCATCACGCTGGACAAGGACGGCAAGGTCGTCCGCTTCACCGGCATGGTCATCGGCAGCGATGGCAAGGTGAAGCAGCTCCTCGACCGCAAGGACAAGCGCCCCGAACGCCCCGATTTCAAGGAGGACGGCAAGGGCCGCACCCTGATCCCCGGGCTGTTCGACGCGCACGGCCATGTCATGTCGCTGGGTTTCCAGCAGATGCTGCTCGACCTGTCCGAGACCAAATCGCTGGCCGAGGCGCAGGCGGCGATCAAGAAATATGCCGACGAGAATCCGGAGATGCCGTGGATCATCGGGCGCGGCTGGAATCAGGAAAAATGGGGCCTCGGCCGCTTTCCGACCGCGGCCGATCTCGACGCGGTGGTTCCGAACCGCGCCGTGTGGCTGTCGCGCGTCGACGGCCATGCCGGCTGGGCGAACAGCGCGGCGATGACCGCCGCCAAGATCGGCGCGACGACAAAGGCGCCGGAGGGCGGCCGCATCGAGATGGCGGCCGGCAAGCCGAGCGGGGTCTTCGTCGACGCCGCGATGGACCTGATCGATAACGCAAAGCCGAAACCGCTCGCCCGCGACCTCGACCGCGCCTTCCTGCTCGCGCAGCAAAAGCTGATCTCGCAGGGGATCACCAGCATCGCCGACATGGGAACCACGATCCAGGAATGGCAGGCCTTTCGCCGCGCGGGCGACAAGCGCCAGCTTGCGGTACGGATCCTCAGCTATGGCGGCGACATCGACAATATGGCGCTGATCGCCGGCGGCGAGCCGACGCCGTGGCTCTATGACGACAAGCTGCGCATGGTCGGGGTGAAGCTGTATCTCGACGGCGCGCTGGGATCGCGCGGCGCCTGGTTGAAACAGCCGTACAGCGACGCGCCGGGGGAGAAAGGCCTGCCGCTTCTCACCCCGGCGCAGCTCCGCAACAAGATGGTCCGCGCGACGATGGACAAGTTCCAGGTCGCGGTGCACGCGATCGGCGACGCCGCGAATGCCGAGGCGCTCGACGCGATCGACGACCTCAGCCGCGATCTTCCGGGCGAGCGGCGCTGGCGCATCGAACATGCGCAGATCATCGATCCCGTCGACATTCCGCGCTTCGCCCAGCTCAAGGTCATCGCCTCGATGCAGCCGACGCACCAGACGTCGGACCGGCTGATGGCCGAGGCGCGGCTGGGCCCCGACCGGCTGAAGGGCGCCTATGCCTGGCGCAGCCTGGAAAAGGCGGGCGCGCGCCTGGCCTTCGGGTCCGACGTTCCGGTCGAAAGCGCCGATCCCTTCGCGGGCATCGCGGCCGCCATCTCGCGCACCGACGCCGCGGGGCAGCCCATCGGCGGCTGGCATCCGGAGGAGACGGTGACGCGCGAGACCGCGCTCGACGGCTTTACCCGCAACGCCGCCTATGCCGCCTTTGCCGAGGATCGGCTGGGCACGCTGATGCCGGGGATGCGCGCCGACTTCCTGATCATCGACAGCGACCCGCTGCTCGCGAGCCCCGACGAGATCCGCAAGCTCACCCCGCTCGAAACCTGGATCGGCGGCTTTCGCTATTACAAGAAAGAAGGCGCCGGCGTTGGCCGCTGACGCGCCGTCACGCCGCACCCTGCTTGCAGGCCTTGCCACGCTTCCCGTCGCCGCGGCGGCGGTCGCGGCCGAGGCCAAGGAACGCAAATCGAAAAAGCGCAAGCCGGCCAGGCCAAAGGTCCAGCATGTCGACGTCGCGGTCATCGGTGCCGGGGTCTTCGGCGCATGGACCGCCTGGCACCTGCTCCGCGCCGGCAAGTCGGTGCGGCTGTTCGACGCCTATGGGGCCGGACACTGGCGCGCCTCGTCGGGCGGCGAGAGCCGGGTGATCCGCATGGGATATGGCGCCGACACCATCTATTCCGACATGGCGCGCGATTCGCTCGAATATTGGAAAGATCTGTCGAACAGCGCCAGCATGCCGATCTTCCACAACACCGGCGTGTTGTGGTTCGCGCCGGCGGGCGACACCTATACCGCGCAGTCGCTCGACTGGCTCCGCGCCAACCGCGTCGACCATGATCATGGCGACGTCAGCTGGCTTCAGAACAACTGGCGCCAGATTCAATTCTATCAGGGCGAAACCGGCATCCTCGAAAAGGATTGCGGCGCGCTGATCGCCTCGCGCGGGGTGCAGGAAGTGATCGCCGATGCGCAGATCGAGGTCGAGCGCGTCGTCATGCCCGCGCCGCTGATCGCGAAAAAGATCAAGACGCACACGCTGCCCGACGGCGGCACCGCCGACCATCTCGTCTATGCCTGCGGTCCCTGGCTTGCCGAACTGTTCCCGCAGCAGCTCGCCGGAAAGATCGTCGCGACGCGGCAGGAGGTCTATCATTTCGGCGCGCCACAGGGCGACACGCGCTTTACCCCGGCCGAACTGCCGGTCTGGGCCGACTTCAACAACGGCCGCATCGTCTATGGCATCCCCGACCTGGAGGGGGCCGGGTTCAAGATCGCGATCGACGTCCACGGCCCCGTGGTCGACCCCGACACGCAGGACCGCGCCCCGACGCCCGCGGGGATCGCCGAAGCGCGCGCCTATATCGCGCGCCGCTTCCCCGGACTGGTCGACGCGCCGCTGATCGGCGCGCGGGTCTGCCAATATGAAAACAGCTCGAACGGCGACTATCTGATCGACCGCCTGCCGGGACAGGACCGCGTCTGGCTGGTCGGCGGCGGATCGGGGCATGGGTTCAAGAACGGCCCGGCGGTCGGCAAACGTGTCGCCGCGCACATCCTCGACGCCAATCTGGCGGTCGAACCGCGCTTCAGCTACGCGACCAAGGGCGCCGTCGCGGCGCGGACCGTATTCTAGCTGGCCCGAGAGAGACCGGATGCGCCTGACCGATTGCCATAACATCGACGACTTTCGCGCGCTCGCGAAACGCCGCCTGCCCTGGCCCGTGTTCGACTATATCGACGGAGCGGCGGACGACGAGGTGACCCGGCGCCGCAACCGCGACGCCTTCGACCGATGCGACCTGATCCCGCGCGTCCTCGCCGGTGTCGACAGCATCGACATGAAGACGACGCTGTTCGGGCGTGAGATGGCGATGCCGCTGTTCCTCTCGCCGACCGCGCTCCAGCGGCTTTTCCATTGGCAGGGCGAGCGCGCCGTGCTGCGCGCCGCCGCGAACGCCGGAACCGTCGCCGGCATCTCCAGCCTCGCGACCGTCAGCCTGGCCGAGGCGGGCGCGCTGACCGACGGCCCCAAGCTGTTCCAGCTTTACGTCCACCATGACGAGGGGCTCAACAAGGCGATGCTCGACGCCGCGCGCGCGGCAAAGTTCGACGCGGTCGCGCTGACCGTCGACACGATCGTCGGCGGCAATCGCGAGCGCTGCCTCCGCTCGGGCTTCACCTCGCCGCCGCGCTTCACCGCGCGCAATATGCTGAGCTATGCAATCAAGCCCGGCTGGGGCCTCAACTATGTGCTGCGCGAAAAATTCAGCCTGCCCAATCTCGCGACGCACGTCTCCGAAGGGTCGAGCGTGCCGAAATCGGTCGCCGAATATTTCACCTCGATGCTCGACCAGAGCCTCGACTGGAAACGCGCCGAGGCGATCCGCAAGCAATGGGACGGCCCCTTCTGCCTGAAAGGGATCGCCGCGGTCGAGGATGCGCGGCGCGCGGTCGACATCGGCGCCAGCGCGATCATGGTGTCGAACCACGGCGGCCGCCAGCTCGACGGCAGCATCTCGCCCTTCGACGCGCTCGCCGAGATCGTCGATGCGGTCGGCGACAAGGTGGAGGTGATCTGCGACGGCGGCATCACGCGCGGAACGCATGTGCTGAAGGCGCTGTCGGTCGGCGCGAAAGCCTGTTCGGGCGGGCGGCTCTATCTCTATGCGCTCGCCGCGGCGGGCGAGGATGGCGTCGCGCGCGCGATCGCGCTGCTGCGGGCCGAGATCGAGCGCGGGATGAAGTTGATGGGGGCCAAAAGCCTCGCCGACCTGTCGCGCGACAATCTGCGCTGGCGATAGAGGATCGAGGCGGCCTCCCCCCGGAAGCCGCCCCGATGGCCGGCGTCAGAAAGCTGCGCCGAGCGAAAAGATCACCGCTCCGTCGGCGCCGACGGCTTCCTTGAAGCCGCCAAGCTTCGGCGCGTCGGTGTTGACGTAAGCGACGCCCAGCGTGAGCGCCTTCCAGGTGAAGTCGACGCCGACCGAATAGTCGATGACGGTGCCGTCGAGCCCGCCGAGGAAGCTGTCGCTGTCGGCATAGCCGAAGTGGCCCTTCAGCTTGATCGGGGTGTCGGGAATGGCGACGCCGACGTCGGTGTAGAGATAGATGGCGCTCTGGTCGCCCAGCGAATTCTGGCCGCCAGGCGCCCATGCGACGCCGCCCTTGACCGTCGCCGGACCGATCGCGCCGGTCAGCGAGGCATAGGGTTCGATCACGGTCGCATTGTTCGTGCCGGGGTAAAGATAGGCGGTGACGCCGATGTCGCCGGTCAGTCCGGGCGTCACTTCCTTCGTGAAGCCGCCATAGACGTCGATTTCGGTGCCGTTGGCAAAGCCGATGCTCGATCCCCAGGTGCCGACATAAAGGCCGCTGTCGTGCGCGATCGTGAAGGTGCCCTGGATCGCCGCTTCCTCGTTCGACTGGCTGAAACCGCGGAAGCGATAATCGCTGACCACGGTGGCGCCGCCGGTGATGGTGATGCTGCTGCTTTCCTCTTCTTCCTGGGCGTAAGCGGTCGCCGGAAGAGCCGAAAGCGCAAGAGCCATGCCGAAGCATGCGCGGGAGAGATTTTTCATGGACTGATCCCTTATTGGTTGTCGGATCGTCCCTGCCTGCCGCGCGACGGCCAGCCTCTTTCAGGGCTGGTCCAGTCTCGCGTGGCCTTGCTGTTCCCGAAATTGCTGCGCTGCACAAATGAAAAATCGCGCGCCCGCGCACAATAGCCGCGGCCCTGCGACTTTTATGCCACAGTCGATTGCGCACAACTCGTTTCCAGTGAAACAATATTGCGTCGGCCAATTTCGCCAACGCGTTGATTCGAAAGCCTGTCGCGCACGAAAAAGGGGACGGCTTCCCCCCGAAAGCCGCCCCCTCGAGCGCGTGGTCGCTGACCAGCTAGGCGATCAGAAAGAAAAGCCCAGCGTAAAGACCACGGTCGGATCGAAAAGCGTATCGACGGCCTTGATGCCCGACTTCTTGATGTCGGTATCGATATACTGGACCGACAGCGTCGCCGGACCCGCGGCGAACGAAGCGCCGAGCGACCAGTCGAGATAGTTGCCGCCGGGCGCCAGCGCGCCGAGCGAACCGTCGGTGTAGCCCAGGCCGGCGGTCAGCGTGACCGGCGATTCCGGGATGGCATAGCCAAGGCCGAGGTTCAGATAGAGATTGTCTTCGCTGCCCAGCGAGTTCTGGTCGGGGGCATAGGCGACGGTGCCCGTGGCCGAAACCGGACCGATGTCGTGCGACAGCTTGCCGATGACTTCGATATAGTTCGCCGGACCCGCGCCGTTGGTGTGGTCGGGATAGGAATAGAGCGTGACGCCGAGGTCGACCGACGTGCCGGGCGCGATTTCGGTCGCGAAGCCGCCGTACAGGTCAAGCTCGAACTTGCCATAGAGGGGGGTGTCGGGAAGCGTCGAGCCCCAGGCACCCACATAGAAGCCGCTTTCGTGCGTCAGCGTGATCGTCGGCTGCACCGCGACTTTTTCGTTCGACAGCGAGATGCCGCGGAAACGATAGTCGGTGACGGCCGATACGCCGCCCGAGATGGTGAAGGGACCGCTGGCCTCTTCTTCCTGCGCAAAGGCCGGGGTCGACATGGCCGATGCAGCGAGCAGCATGCCGAAGCACGCCTTGGTAACAAACTTCATTGGGAAAGCCCCCTTGGATAGTGAAATGGTCCGTCCATCCTGCCGCCCACGCGCGCGTCTCTCCGGACGTCTCGCTGTGAGCTTGCGGGAAATTGCTCAAAATTTTGCGATGCACAAATAAAATTTGCGTAAAACTGTCATATATGATGCCATATGTGTCTTTCGCGCCACAGACTGTGTCGCGGCGGTTGCGCTTTGCCAAGCGCACCCCACATCGCTAAAGAACGGCGCATATCCTCCTCTTTCGGGCAGACTTATGAGCGATCACAACCCCGGCCTGCGCCCCTGGCGCGACATTGCGCGGCGAACGAGTCGCCAGATAATGGTCGGCAATGTTCCCGTCGGCGGCGGCGCACCGATCAGCGTCCAGACGATGACCAACACGCTGACCAGCGACGCCGCGGCGACGATCGACCAGATTCGCCGCTGCGAGGAGGCGGGCGCCGACCTGATCCGCGTGTCGTGCCCCGACACCGATTCGACCGCGGCGCTCGGCGCCATCGTCCGCGCGGCGCGTATCCCGATCGTCGCCGACATCCATTTCCACTATAAGCGCGCGCTGGAAGCCGCCGATGCCGGCGCCGCCTGCCTGCGCATCAACCCGGGCAACATCGGCAGCAGCGAGCGCGTCGGCGAGGTCGTGCGCGCGGCAAAGGCCAACGGCTGCGCGATCCGCATCGGCGTCAACGCCGGCAGCCTGGAAAAGGACCTGCTCGAAAAATATGGCGAGCCGTGCCCCGAGGCGCTCGTCGAAAGCGCGCTCGACCATATCAAGCTGCTGCAGGATCACGACTTCCACGAATATAAGGTGGCGGTGAAGGCCAGCGACGTCTTCCTGGCCGTCGCTTCCTACATGCAGCTTGCCGAGGCGGTCGACTGTCCGTTGCATCTCGGCATCACCGAAGCCGGCGGCCTGATCGGCGGCACCGTCAAATCGGCGCTTGGTATCGGCAATCTCCTGTGGGCCGGTATCGGCGACACGATCCGCGTCAGCCTGTCGGCCGAGCCCGAAGAGGAAGTGCGCGTCGGCTATGAAATCCTGAAATCGCTGGGCCTGCGCACGCGCGGCGTCCGCGTCGTGTCGTGCCCCAGTTGCGCGCGCCAGGGATTCGACGTGATCCGCACCGTCCAGGCGCTCGAGGATGCGCTGGGGCACATCAAGACGCCGATGTCGCTCTCGGTCCTCGGCTGCGTCGTCAACGGTCCGGGCGAAGCGCGCGAAACCGATATCGGCATCACCGGCGGCGGCAATGGCCGGCACATGGTCTATCTGTCGGGCGTCACCGACCATCATGTCGAGGATGCCGACATGATCGCGCACATCGTCAAGCTGGTCGAGGCCAAGGCGGCGGAGATCGACGCGGGCAGCGCGGTCAGCATGGACACGCTGCACGGCAAGGCGGCGTGACGACGAAAACCGACATCGCGGTCGAACCGCCGGTCGCGCGCAAGGCCGTCGCGACCGGGGCGAGCGCGACCGGCGCTGCGGCGCTGGGTACCGCCACCGTCACGGCGGTGGCGATCGGTGCCTTCGCATTGGGCGCCGTTGCGGTCGGCGCGCTTGCGATCGGCCGTCTCCGCGTCGGCAAGGCGCGCATCCGCAAGCTCCGCATCGACGAGCTCGAGGTCGGAAAGATCACCCGCCTCGACGGAGACAAGATCTGACCTGACGGCGGCTGTTTTTTTGGGGGGAGGAAACGCGGATGACCGGGAAATTCGATGCCGTCGACCGCACCGTCCAGGCGCTGCTGCTGATCGCCGCGATCACGACGATCGCCAACGGCGTCTTCATGATCGTCAAGCCGCTCGACTGGTACGTCTTCGTGCCGACAGTCGTCACCACCGGCCCGCCCAACGCGCATTTCATCCGCGACATCGGCCTCGCCTATGCGGGGTCGGGCCTGATCCTTCTTTACGCCGCCGCGAATCCGGTCCGCCACTGGCGCGCCGCGGTCGTCGGCGGGCTGTGGCTGACCCTGCACGGCCTGCTCCACATCTATGAGGTCGCGGCGGGCATCTGCGGCCCCGCGACCTTCTGGGCCGACGCCCCCGCCGTGCTCGGCCAGCCCGCGCTGGTGATCGCGGCGCTCGTCATCCTGCGCCTGCGACGGCGGATTTGACAGCGGCGCCATAGCGCGACAGACGGCGGTCATGACCGTATCGATCCGCCCCGCCACGCCCGCCGACCTGCCGCTGATCGCGCAGTTCATCCGCGATCTCGCCGACTATGAAAAGCTGGCGCACGAGGTGCGCTTCGACGAGGCGAAGCTCGGCGAAAAACTCTTCGGTCCGCGCCCCTATGCCGAGGTCGTCATCGGCGAGCTCGATGGCGCCGCGCAGGGCTTCGCGCTCTTCTTCCACAATTTCTCGACGTTCGAGGGGCGGCCGGGCATCTATCTGGAGGATCTGTTCGTCCGGCCCGACGCGCGCGGTTCGGGGCTCGGCAAGGCGCTGCTCGCGCATCTGGCCAAGCTTTGCGTCGAACGCGACTGCGCGCGCCTCGAATGGTGGGTGCTCGACTGGAACACCCCCTCGATCGGTTTCTACCAGAGCCTCGGCGCAAAGCTGATGGACGAATGGACCGTGATGCGCGTCGACGGCGACGCGCTCGTCAAACTCGCCGCCTCCTGATCCACCGCCCCAGTCCGGGGCGTCAGCGCGGCTTGCGCCGCTCCATCGGCCACGTCGGCATATGCGCGTCGGACAGCGTCTTCGCCTCGGCCGGCGCGACGCCCAGTTCGGTCAGCGCGCGCACCAACGCGTCGGCCGGCGGCACCGCGATGTCCGGCTGCACGCCAGCGCCTTCCCAATCCTTGCCCGTCACGGGATCATAGGTGCGCCCAACCGGAATGAAGGCCGCATAGCCGCCGCCCAGATCCTCGCCGCGCCCGAAATGATTGGCGCCCGCCGTCGGCGCGCCGACCAGCACGCCGCGCCCCGTATGCTTCATCGCCAGCGCGAAATGCTCGGCGGCGGAGGCGCTCGCCCCCGACGTCAGCACATAGACTTTCGCTCCGCGCAGGCGCTTGTCGGCATTCGGCGTCGCCCAATGTTCGCGCGTCACCATCCCCGCCTCGCCCGTCGTCATCCGCATCGAGGGGATGCCGTCGATCGGCGAGCCGCCCTCGGCATCGACCGACGCGCGCGTCGCCATGGTGACCAGCCGCGTCGGCTTGTCGAACAGCCAGGGGAAGATCGCGTCCATCTGTTCCAGCCCGCCGCCATTGTGCGTGCGGATGTCGAAAATGATCGCCTTGGCATCGGCGTGGTCGGCCATGAACTTCGCCGCCTGCGCCGTCACCGCGGCATCGTCGGGAAAGACGTTGAACCGAACGAAGGCGATCCCGGGCGCGATCCAGCCCGCCTGTTCGACTGGCGGCTTCGGCGCGCGCGGTGCGGGCGCGGGCGCGGCTCCCGGACCCGGCGCGGGTGCCGCACGCGCCACATCCTGCGGCACGCGCAACCGCAGATGCCCGTCGGCCGCGACCGCGCGCACGTCGGCGTCGATCGCCGCGCCCAGCGCCTCGCCCGAAAGCGATTTGTAGCGGCCGGCCTTGATCCCGGCGCGCAGCGCCTCGGCATAGCGTTTGCCGGTGTCGGGATAGACATAATCGCGCTCCAGCAGCGCGGCATATTTTTCGGCGACGACATCGCCGACCGCCTCGTCGGCCGCAAAGACAGGCGGCGGCGCGATCACCGGAATCGCGACCATCGCGGTCGCAAGCAACAGGGCGGGCAAAAGACGTGCGGAACGAATCATTATCATCTCCAATCCAACCCCGGATCGGCGATGGTGTATCACATCAGCAATACAGATCAACTACAATTGTAGTCGGACTATCGCTTCCGCGAAAACCAGACGAGCAGCGCGCCGACGACCGCCAGGATCGCGCCGTTGCGCGTCCATATCCTGTCGCCCAGCATGAAGCTGCTTTCGGGCCAGCGCACGATATCCAGCCCCTGCAGAATCCACAGCGCGCCCATCATGATGGCGGCGACGCCGACGATCGCCATGATGCCCTTTACCGCATTCATGCCGTCCTCCCCCTGTTGCGCTGCAATCCGATCAGCGGCCGCAGCCAGCCGATGGTGCGCCCGATCGCATAGAAAAGCCAGCATCCCGTCGTCGTCGCGACGACCAGGATCAGGAACGACGGCAGCGCGGGCACATCGGCCTGCAACAGATACCAGCCGGCGACGACGATGATCGTCTGGTGGATGATGTAAAAGGGAAAGACCGCCTCGGCCAGCGTCGCGCGCCAGGGGTGATCGCGGTTCCACCAGCGATCGGCGATCCCGACGAGCGCGACGATCGTCGTCCAGCCCTGGATCTGGCGCGCGACATGGAACATCACCACTGCCCATTCGGGCGCGCGCGTATCGCCGGGCCATGTCCATTCGACCCACGCGATCGGCAGGAAGGCCAGCACCGCGAGCACCGCCGCCGCCTGCCAGCAGCGCGCGACCGATTCGAACAGCACCGGCCGCACGCGCAGCAACCAGCCGATGCCGAACGCCACCAGATAATGGAGGTGCGACGGGCCGTCGTCGAACAGCGCGTGCGTCTCGTCATGGTCGGGAAAGGCGCCATAGACGACAAGCCACCACAGCGCCGGGACGATCAGCAGCCCCCACCCCGTCAGCAACCGCGCCGCGCCGTCGGCGACCCGCGCCCTGCCCTCGGCGGGAACCACCGCGATCAGGAACGCCGCGAGCATCGTATAGACCCACAGATAGACGACGAACCACAGATGCTGCCACGTCGGCAGCACGATGCCGTCCAGCTTGCCGAACCGGAAATAGTCACTCGTCCAGAAATGCAGCAGGCCGTGCGTATAGCCATGCTGGCCCATCAGCTCGATCCACGGCTGCGGCGGAATGACGAAGATGACGCCAAAGGCCAGCGGGATCAGCAGGCGCGCGCTCCGCGACCGCGCGAACGCCCCGCCGCCGCCCAGTTTCGCGACCAGCGCCGCGCTGGCATAGCCCGACACCAGAAACAGAAGCGCGAGCCGCCAGCCGTTCGTCGCGAGCATCGGGATGGCGACCCAATCGATCGTCGGATCGATCTTCACATGCCAGCCCCAGGGCACGAAATACATGCCGATGTGATAGAGGATCAGCAGGGCAAAGGCCCCGATCCGCAGCCAGTCCATGCCGAGATGGCGTTCGCCGGTCATAGGCCTCCCCTTCCCGTCGCCCCTTCCCATAACCGCAGGGGCAAACGTCCGCGGCAATGGGGAGCATCGTCAATCCGTTTCGGATTGCGTCACTTCGCCCGCGATGACGAGCCTTTTTCTACGAACGCCTATTTCAGCACGCGCCACGCCAGATCGGCGAACTCGCACAACAGCGGCCGCGTGTCGCGCGGATCGATGATATCCTCGACCCCGAATTTCTCCGCCGTGCGAAACGGCGACCGCACGCGGTTCAGCCGTTCGCGGATCGCCTCCAGATGCGCGGCCGGGTCTTCGGCGGCCTCCAGCTCGCTCTTGTACGCGACCTCGACCCCGCCCTCGATCGGCAGGCTGCCCCAGTCGCCCGACGGCCAGGCGAAACGATATTGGAAACGTTCGGCGTTCGACATCGCGCTGCCCGCGATGCCATAGGCGCGCCGCACCACGACCGAGGCGAGCGGCACGGTCGCGCGATAGATCGCGTTCATCGCTTGCACGCCGTACCGGATCGTTCCCGTCCGCTCGGCCTCGCCGCCGATCATGAAGCCCGGATTGTCGACCAGGTGGACGATCGGCAGGCGGAACTGGTCGGCCATCTTGACGAAACGTTCGGCCTTCTCGCTCGTCTTCGCGTCCCACGATCCGCCCAGATAGCTGGGATCGCTGGCCAGCACCGCGACCGGATAGCCGTCCAGCCGGGCAAAGGCGGTGATCACCGCTCGCCCCCATCGCGCGCCCATCTCGAAAAAGCTGCCCCGGTCGAATACCGCGTCGGCGATCCGCCGCATCGAATAGACCTGCTTGGCCTCGCGCGGCACCGCCGACAACAGGCTCTCCTCGCGGCGGTCGACGGGGTCGTCGGTCGCGGTTCGCGGCGCCCGGTCGTGGATCGACGACGGCAGATAGGACAGGAAACGACGCGCGACCGCAAAGGCCTCTGCCTCGCTCGCCACCTCGTCATCGACGACGCCGTTGCGCGTGTGGACGTCGGTGCCGCCCAGTTCCTCGCGGTCCAGCGTGTCGCCGATCGCCGCCGCGACCGCCGGCCCGGCGGCGAAAAGCTGCGACAGCCCGCGCACCATCACGCTGTAATGGCTCGCGACGACGCGCGCCGCGCCCAGCCCGGCGGTCGGGCCCAGCGCCAGCGCGACGACCGGCACCGTATCCAGGTTGGCGATGATCGCGTCCCAGCCGGGAACATGGGGGATATAGGTATAGCCCATATCCTCTAGCGTCTTCACCGACCCGCCGCCGCCGGTTCCGTCGATCATGCGGATCAGCGGCAGGCGATATTCATGCGCCATCGCCTCGCACTGGATGAACTTGCGGTGCAGCGCCGCGTCGGCGGCGCCCCCGCGCACGGTGAAATCGTCGGCGGAGGCGACCACGGGCCGCCCCTCGACATTCGCGCGGCCAAAGATGAAATTGCTCGCGGCCAGATCTTCCAGCTCGCCGTCGGCGTCATAACGCCCGCGCCCCGCGATCTTGCCGATCTCGCGAAAGCTGCCCTCGTCGACGATCGCCGCGAGCCGCGCCCGCGCGTCCATCTTGCCGCGGCTGTGCTGCCGCGCGACCTTTTCCTCGCCGCCCATCTTCTCGGCCATCGCGCGCCGCCGGGCGAGCTCGTCGATCTCTTTTTTCCAGCTCATGGCAAGAAAGCTAGCTTACGTTGACGGAAACGTCATGCCATATTCGTGCAGAACGGATTGGGAGAGAAAGATGACCGACATGAACCTTGCGGGCCGCACCGCGCTCGTCACCGGCGCCTCGCGCGGCATCGGCCGCGGCATCGCGATCGGCCTTGCCGAAGCGGGCGCCGACGTCGCGGTAAACTATACGCGCGGCGAGGAGGCCGCTGCCGAGACGGTCGCCGCGATCCAGGCGCTCGGCCGCAAGGCCAAGGCCTATCAGGCATCGGTCGTCGACGAGGACGCCTGCCGCGCGATGGTCGCCGCGGTCGAGGCCGACTTCGGCCCGATGTCGATCCTCGTCAACAACGCCGGCATCGCCAGCCGCGGGCTTGCCGTCGCCGACACCGACCCGGCCGAGGTCGACAAGCTGTTCGCGGTCCACGCCGCCGGCCCGCACCGCCTGTCGCGCCTCGCGCTGCCGCAGCTTCGCACCCACGCGCGCAGCGACATCATCGTCATCTCCAGCATCGCGACGCTGTCGAACTCGCCGAACGGCGCGCCGTATACGATGGCGAAGGCGGCGGGCGAGGCGCTGGCGATCACGCTTGCGAAGGAAGAGCTGGCGAACGGCGTCCGCGTCAATATCGTCTCCCCCGCCCTCACCGTCAGCGACATGGGCGAAAAGCTGTCGCGCGCGATCACCGGCAACGACGACATCCAGCATCTTGCGGCGAAAATGCCGTTCGGCCGCGTCGCCGTTCCGGCCGACGTCGCCGCGGCGGTCGTGTGGTTCGTCAGCGACGCCAATTCCTATTGTTCGGGGCAAAAGCTCAACATCGACGGCGCGGGACAGGCGACCTTCCGCTAAGGGGCTCGCATGCGTCCCGATTCGGCTTCCCCCCTCGTCCCCTTTCTCGTCGCCTGCGCCGGGATCGCGACCTTTTCGGCGATGGACGTGCTGATGAAGTCGCTGTCGATCGACATCGGCGCCTATAACGCCGTGCTGTGGCGCACCGGGACGGGGACGTTGATCAGCGGGCTGGTCTATCTGGCGATGCGGCCGACGCTGCCCGACCGTCCGACGATGCAGATTCACGCCTGGCGCGCGCTTTTCGTCGCGGGGATGGCGATCACCTTTTTCTGGGCGCTCGCGCGGCTGCCGATGGCGGAGGCGATCGCGCTCGCCTTCGTCGCGCCGCTGATGACGCTTTACATGGCGGCGATCTTTCTCGGCGAAAAGATCGGCGCGCGGTCGATCGCCGCGTCGGCGCTCGGCCTCGTCGGCGTGATCGTGATCGTCGCGGGCAAGCTCGGCGGCGACTATCCGCCCGAGGCGCTATGGGCGGTCGGCGCGGTGTTCCTGTCGGCGATCTTCTATGCCTACAATCTCATCCTCGCGCGGCGTCAGGCAAAGATGGCGGAACCGATGGAGATCGCCTTCTTCCAGAATCTGTTCGTGACGCTGTTCCTCGCGGTCGGCGCGCCCTGGTTCGCGGTGTTTCCCGGAACCGGCCATTTCCCCGCGATCACCGGCGCGGCGATCCTCGCGACCGTCTCGCTGCTGCTGCTGAGCTGGGCCTATGCCCGCGCGGAGGCTCAGATTCTCGCGACCACCGAATATACGGGGTTCCTGTGGGCGATGCTCTTCGGCTGGGTCTTCTATAACGAGCCGGTAACGCTGCCGACGATCGCCGGCGCGGTGCTGATCGTTGCGGCCTGCCTGACCGTCGCGCGCAAGACGCCGCACGGCGATCCGGTCGAGCCCGCCGCGGCCTAGACCCCAGCTGCTTAGACCGCCGCGCGGCCCAGCCGGTCGTTGATCGCGACGCCCAGCCCGTCGTTCGGAATCGCGGCGACCGCAATCCTGTCCTTCACGCTTCCCGCCCCGGCGTGCAGCGCGTCGAACAATCGCGCCGCCGCTTCGGTCAGGTCGCCCGTTTCGCTCAGGCTGTAATCGCCCGCGACATCGCCGAACCCGATGGCGAATTCGTCCGCCGCGAAATCGCGCGCGCCCAGCCGCACCGGCTTGCCCGGCGCATAATGGCTCGCGAGCATGCCCGGCGCGACGATCTCCGACCCCTTGACCCCGGTCACCGCCAGCCCGCTCGCCTCGGCCAGCCTGTCCGCCGTCACCGGGCCCGGCCGCAAGATTTCGATCGCGCCGTCCTTCACGCGCACGATCGTCGATTCGACGCCCGCGGTCGTCGCGCCGTCGTCGATCACCAGCGCGATCCGCCCGTCGAGGCTGGCCAGCACATGCGCCGCCTTAGTCGGGCTGACCTTTCCGCTCGCATTGGCGCTCGGCGCGGCGAGCGGCGCGCCGCTTGCCGCCAGCAGCGCCTGCATCGCGCGGTGTCCGGGAACGCGCAGCGCGATCGTGTCCAGCCCTGCGGTCGCGATGCTCGCTACCGGGCAATCGGCGCTGCGCGGGACGACGATCGTCAGCGGCCCCGGCCAGAAACGCTGCGCCAGCGCGCGCTCCGCCGCGCCGAAGACGCCCAGTCGCTCCGCCGCGTCTAAATCGGGTACATGCACGATCAGCGGGTTGAAATCGGGCCGCCCCTTGGCGGCATAGATGCGCGCCACCGCCTCGGCATTGCGCGCATCGGCGGCCAGGCCATAGACGGTTTCGGTCGGCACCGCGACCGGCTGCCCGGCCGCGACCAGCTCGACCGCGCGCGCAATCGCATCCGTGTTAAACGGACGGGTCGCGGTCGCAATGCTGTCGTTCCTTTGACCCTCGGCCATGCCGCGCTATAGCGCCCGCGCAACGATATTCACCAGCAAAGTGGCGAAGGGTCAGCATGCCTTGCTGGCGCGGTCGAGGTTTGAAGCGATTTTGTTCAGGGCTAGGAAGCGAGGCGCAGGCATATGAACATATTCCAAGGCTCGCTGACGCAGCCATGGACAAAATCGGTCAAATCGCACAGCGACGTCGAAATGGCTTCGATCTCGCTTCTGACCGACCTTGCAGATGGAACCACCATCTGCGGCAGTCGCCCAGAAGCGACATCTTCGCCATTTCGACGCCTCGACCGCACCAGCAAGGGATGCTGACCCTATATGACCTATACGCCGCCGATCACCGAACAGCTCTACGTTCTGGACCATATTGCGCGCATCGACGCGATGGCCAGCCACGACAAATATGCCGCCGCGACCCCCGACATGGTCCAGGCGATCGTCACCGGCATCGGCGACTTCGCGGCAGAGGTCTACGCCCCGCTCAACCGCGTCGGCGACGTCCAGAATCCGAAGTGGCAGGATGGCCGCGTCACCATGCCCCCGGGCTTCAAGGAGGCGTATCGCCAGTTCGTCGAGGCGGGCTGGGGCAGCCTTGACGGCCCCGGCGAATATGGCGGCCAGGACCTGCCCTTCACCCTCGCGACCGTGGTGATCGAGGCGCTCGGCACCGCCGACATGGGCTTCACGCTCTGCAGCATCCTGACGCCGGGCGCGATCCATGCGCTGATGGCCTATGGGACCGAGGAACAGCGCCAGACCTGGCTGCCGAAGCTGGTGACCGGCGAATGGAACGGGACGATGAACCTGACCGAGCCTGCCGCGGGCAGCGACGTCGGCGCGCTCCGCTCGACCGCCGAAAAGGTGACCGACGGTCCGAACGCGGGTCTCTACCGGATCAAGGGGCAAAAGATCTTCATCACCTTCGGCGAGCATGACCTCACCGACAATATCGTCCACCTCGTCCTCGCCCGCACGCCCGGCGCGCCCGAGGGGACGCGCGGCATCTCGCTCTTCCTCGTCCCCAAATATCGCCTCGACGACGCGGGCAATCCGACGATCTCGAACGGCGTCCACTGCGCTTCGATCGAACACAAGCTCGGCATCCACGGCTCCCCCACCGCGGTCATGGTCTACGGCGACGGCGAGGATTGCCTTGGCGAGATCGTCGGCGACGAGATGGGCGGCATGAAGGCGATGTTCGTGATGATGAACAACGCGCGCCTGATGGTCGGCTGTCAGGGCGTGCAGATCGCCGAACGCGCGCTGCAACAGGCGCAGCGCTATGCTGCGGAGCGCGTGCAGTCGTCGCTCGCGGGCTCGCCCGACCGCACCCCGGTCGCGATCGAGCATCACCCCGACGTCAAGCGCATGCTGTGGCGGATGCGCGCGCAGACAGAGGCCGCGCGCGCGCTCATCTATTATGCGTCGGCGCAGACCGACTTCGGCAAATTGGGCGATCAGACGGCCGCCCTTCGCGCCGACGTCCTCATCCCGCTTGCCAAGGCGCACGCGACCGACATCGGCTGCGAGGTCGCCAGCATCGGCGTTCAGGTTCACGGCGGCATGGGCTTCATCGAGGAAACCGGCGCCGCGCAGCACTATCGCGACGCCCGCATCGCGCCCATCTACGAAGGCACGAACGGCATTCAGGCGGCCGACCTGGTCGGACGCAAGCTCGGCCTCGCGGGCGGCGACGGCGTACGCAGCCTGATCGACGACATCGCACGCGGCGCGGCGGACTTCCCGCAACTCGCCGAACTCGCCGAGACATGCCGCCACGTTACCGACTGGCTCGAACAGGCGAACACCGCCGATCGTCTCGCGGGCAGCTATCCCTATCTCACCATGCTTTCGACCGCGACCTGCGGCTGGCTGATGGCGACCCTGCACCAGGCGGCGAAGAGCGACATCGAAACCGGCGAAGGCGATACGGCGTTCCTGGAGGCGAAGCTTGTCTCAACGCGCTTCTATCTCGAACAGATCGTGCCCGCCGCGACCGGTCTCGCCGCGTCGGCGCTGGCGGGCGACGCGGCGCTTGCCCCGCTGCCCCGGATCGCCTGAATCGCCCGGAAATCCTGCCGCCTCGCGTGATCGCGCGGCGGCAAGACTCGGTTCATGATTAACGCGATGCTAACTATCATCGACTAGGCACGGCGGGTCATCGTCGGAGACCCGTGCGTGCCGTTTATAAATAGCAGGATGATCGTCAGTTGGCGCACCTTTGCGGTGTCGCTGGTGCTTACCGTCATCGTCGGCATCACCGGCGCCGGCGCACCCGTCGATCGTTTGCTCGAAAGCGCGATCGGACGCCTGGCGTCGCGGCCCGTGTCGGGCCAGATCGTCGTCGTCGGTGTCGACGACAAGACGCTGCAAACGGTCCAGAGCCAGGAGTTGACGGTCGCCAACCACGCCCGGCTGATCAATGCCGTCAATGCGGCGGGCGCCAAGCGCCTGTTCGTCGACTATTCCTATCGCCGCCGGCTGACCGATCCCGATTTCCCGAAGGTCGTGGCGGCGGTCCGCAAGATGGACGATCGGATCGTCCTCGCGGTTCCGGCGACCGAGACCAAAGGCACCGACGTCGTCGTCGACTATTGGCCGGTCCCCGCCTTCGGCAATCGGGCGCAGCGCGCCTGCATCTGCTGGGAGTATGAATTCTGGCAGGTGTGGAACGTGCCGCTCGGCGTGATGGCAAAGGACCGCCTGCTCCCCAGCTTCTCGGCCGTCATGGCCGACCGCAAGGTGACCGAGCCCGGCCGCTTCTCGCTCGACCTGTCGTACGACACCGATACGGTGACCGAATATAGCGCGATCGACGTCATCGACGGCAAGGTCGCCGCACGCGAATTGCGCGGCAAGGACGTGATCTTCGCGCCGACCAGTGGCAATTCGTCGGACAAACATTATCTGCCCGGCCACGACCAGGTTCCCGGCGCCTATATCCATCTGATCGCGGGCGAGGCGCTGAAGCGCGGCAATCCGGTCGACCTCGGCTGGTTGCCCGGCATTGTCGCGGCGCTTGTAATTCTCGCCGGCGCGCTGACCTATCGGGGCGGCCGCTGGTACACCCGCATCGCGCTTCTTGCGACGCTCGGCCTGTTCGCGGCAAAGATCCTGCTCAGCCTCTCGCTCATCTCGACGCAGATCGGCGCGGGCTGTTTCCTGCTTGCCGCGGTCGGCGCCAATGTGTCGCGCACCCGCCGCCGCGACTCTGCACAGCGCGAGAATCCGGTGTCGGGCCTCCCGAATTTCGAGGCGCTGCGCACGCAGCCGGCGTTCGGCAGCGCGACCGTCATCGCCGCGAAGGTCGTCAATTTCGAGGATCTGGCCGCCTTCATTCCCGGCGACGGCATCGGCAAGCTGGTCGAACAGGTCACCCGCCGCCTCCAGCTCGCGTCGCAGGGCACGACGCTGCATCACGACCTTGACGGCACCTTCGCCTGGCTCGTCCCCTATTATCAGCACAGCCAGATCGAGGGCCAGCTTGCGGGCCTTTCCGCGCTGTTCAACGCGCCGCTGACGATCGGCGAATTGCGCATCGACGTCGCGATCGCCTTTGGCGTCAACGACGAGTTCGAGGGGTCGAACGCACAGCGGCTCGCCGCCGCGCTCGTCGCCGCCGAACAGTCGATCCGCAGCCGCTCGCTGTGGACCAAATATACGCCGCGCGAAAAGGACGATGCCGGCTGGCAGCTTTCGTTCCACTCGCAGCTCGAGGACGCGCTCACCGGCGGCGACATCTGGGTCGCCTTCCAGCCGCAATATCAGGTCGCGACCCGCAAACTCGTCGGCCTGGAGGCGCTCGTGCGCTGGACGCACCCGACGCGCGGCCCGATCCCGCCCGACGAGTTCATCGTCCAGGCGGAAAAGAGCCAGGACATCTATCGCCTGACGCTGTTCGTCATGGATCAGGCGATCCGCTCGGCGGCGCAGCTCCAGGCGCGCGGGCAGGACATCCATATGTCGGTCAACCTGTCGGCGACCTTGCTCGACCACAGCGACCTCGTCGGCACGATCCGCACCATGCTCACCGCGCACCATCTGCCGCCCGAAAAGCTGACGGTGGAGATTACCGAAACCGCGCAGATCGAGAACAGCCGCCAGGCGCGCCAAACGCTGGCGCAGCTCCGCCGCGCGGGCGTGCGCCTGTCGATCGACGACTATGGCACCGGCCAGTCGAACCTCGAATATCTGACCGAGATCGAGGCGGACGAGATCAAGATCGACAAGCGATTCGTGATGACGATGCGCGATTCGCAACGAAACCTCGAAGTCGTGAAATCGACGATCGATCTGGCGCATCGCCTGGGTGCCGTCGCGGTTGCCGAAGGCATTGAAGATGCTCCGACTTTGGCGCTTCTCGAACAATTGGGCTGCGACGTGGGCCAGGGGTATCTGCTTGGAAAGCCGCAGCTATTTACCGAGCTCCTGAACAGCCTCTCCGACACCCCGCACAGCCGCTCCGCGTAACTGCCAAACTGGCGGTAATGCTTATAGTTAAGACTCGATTTACCATGTCGATTAAGGTATATGCTGCGTTAACTGTTCGTCGTGGGCAGTACCAACAGGAGACCTGACATGGGCTGGTTCTATCGTTGGCTTGGTGGCGGCGGCTCCGGTAACGGTGGCGGCGACGCGTAAGTCACAATCGAGATAAAAGGGGGCCTCGGACATTTCCGGGGCCCTTTTTCTTTACCCATGATCGCCCCCGATATGCCGCCCGTCTGGCGGCAATTTTTTCGTCCGCCGCAGCCCCCGTGCGAAAGCCCGCGGAAATGCGCGGGATCGCCCGCCGGCGCGCCCCTGCCGCGCGACGAGCCGAATCAAATTATCGACGAGTTGAGTCCCTAATCTGTCATTTACCGTCTTGCGTCGGCGCGCAGACGTGGCACTATAGATGGTGGGTAGACCATGGGGGCACCCCAATAATTAGTATTTGGCCGAAAGTGGCGGATTTCCGTCGCCCTGACTGCATGGGCACGGGAAAACCCTTGCTGCGGCCAAAAAAAGTGCCCCGACGGTCGCGGAAAATGCTAAGACCGGGACTTCGTCCTGAGTCGAACAATATAGGAACAAACGCGCCGGTGGCGTGTCTGAATCGGGGGCGAATTGATATGGATTTTCGAGAGACCGAGCGGGTGGAGATGAACGACGTGGCGACGGCAGAATTGACGAAAACGGACACCCCGGCAGCAGCCGAATCGAAGGGTGAGGCAAAGGTCGATTCGCCCGCGAAGCTCAATGATTCGGGCGACGCAAAGGTCCACGCGCGCCGATTCGATGTCGTGACCGACAAGAGCCGCGATTCGCTCCTCACCGACTTCGGCAAGGAAACGCTCGAGGACCGCTACCTCCTTCCCGGCGAATCCTATCAGGATCTCTTCGCGCGCGTCGCGTCGGCCTATGCCGACGACCAGGATCATGCGCAGCGCCTCTACGACTATATCTCGAAGCTCTGGTTCATGCCCGCGACCCCGGTGCTCTCGAACGGCGGCACCGGCCGCGGCCTTCCGATCAGCTGCTACCTCAACTCGGTCGACGACAGCCTCGAGGGTATCGTCGGCACCTGGAACGAGAATGTCTGGCTCGCCTCGCGCGGCGGCGGCATCGGCACCTATTGGGGTGCGGTGCGCGGCATCGGCGAACCCGTCGGCCTCAACGGCAAGACCAGCGGCATCATCCCCTTCGTCCGCGTGATGGACAGCCTCACCCTCGCGATCAGCCAGGGCTCGCTCCGCCGCGGCTCGGCCGCCTGCTACCTCGACATCTCGCACCCGGAGATCGAGGAGTTTCTGGAGGTGCGCAAGCCGTCGGGCGACTTCAACCGCAAGGCGCTGAACCTCCACCACGGCGTCCTGATCACCGACGAGTTCATGGAGGCCGTCCGCGACGGCGCCGAATTCAACCTGCGCAGCCCCAAGGACCAGAGCGTCCGCGGCACCGTCGACGCGCGCGGCCTGTTCCAGAAGCTGGTCGAGACGCGCCTCGCGACCGGTGAGCCCTACATCATCTTCATCGACCAGGTGAACCGCATGATGCCGAAGCATCACCGCGACCTGGGGCTGAAGGTCTCGACCTCGAACCTCTGCTCGGAAATCACCCTTCCGACCGGCCGCGACCATCTGGGCAACGATCGCACCGCGGTCTGCTGCCTCTCGTCGCTCAACCTCGAAACCTGGGACGAATGGAACGGCGACAAGCAGTTCATCGAGGATGTCATGCGCATGCTCGACAACGTCCTGCAGGATTATATCGACCGCGCCCCGCCCGAAATGGCGCGCGCCAAATACAGCGCCAGCCGCGAACGCTCGGTCGGCCTCGGCGTGATGGGCTTCCACAGCTTCCTCCAGGCGCGCGGCCTGCCGTTCGAGGGGGCGATGGCGAAATCGTCGAACCTGCGCATCTTCAAGCATATCCGCGCACAGGTCGATCAGGCGTCGATGCTGCTCGCCAAGGAACGCGGCCCCTGCCCCGACGCCGCCGATCAGGGCGTGATGGAGCGTTTCAGCTGCAAGATGGCGATCGCGCCGACCGCGTCGATCAGCATCATCTGCGGCGGCACCAGCGCGTGCATCGAACCGATCCCGGCGAACATCTATACGCACAAGACGCTTTCGGGCAGCTTCTCGATCCGCAACCCGCACCTTGAGGCGCTGCTCGTCGACAAGGCGAAGAACAGCGACAATGTGTGGAACTCGATCCTGGAAAAGGGCGGCAGCGTCCAGCACCTCGACTTCCTGACGCAGGATGAAAAGGACTGCTACAAGACCAGCTTCGAGATCGATCAGCGCTGGCTGCTCGAACTCGCCGCCGACCGCACGCCCTATATCGACCAGGCGGCGTCGCTGAACCTGTTCATCCCCGCCGATGTCGAGAAATGGGATCTGCTGATGCTCCACTATCGCGCGTGGGAACTCGGCATCAAATCGCTCTACTATCTCCGCTCGAAATCGGTGCAGCGCGCCGGCTTCGCGGGCGGGGTCGAGGCCGACAACACCGCCGAGGCGCCGAAGTACGAACTCAGCGCCGAAAGCACCGATTACGACGAGTGCCTGGCCTGCCAGTGATTGCCCGCCCCTGTTCCCCCGCGAAGGCGGGGGGCCAGAGCGAGATTACGCCAAGCCACTCTGGATCCCCGCCGTCGCGGGGACACGAAGCAAGAGACAAGACCGAGGATAGCCCGCAATGCCCCTTCTAGAAGCCCGCAAGACCTACAAGCCCTTCGAATATCCGTGGGCGTTCGATTTCTGGAAGCGCCAGCAGCAGATCCACTGGGTGCCGGAGGAAGTGCCGCTGGGCGAGGATTGCCGCGACTGGGCGCAAAAGATCAGCGATCATGAGCGCAACCTGCTCACGCAGATTTTCCGCTTCTTCACCCAGGCCGATATCGAGGTGCAGGATTGCTACCACGAAAAATACGGCCGCGTGTTCAAGCCGACCGAGATCAAGATGATGCTGACCGCGTTCAGCAACATGGAAACCGTGCACATCGCGGCCTATTCGCACCTGCTCGACACGATCGGCATGCCCGAAAGCGAATATGGCATGTTCCTCGAATATGACGAGATGCGCGCCAAGCACGACTATATGGGCACCTTCGGCGTCGAGAATGACGAGGATATCGCCCGCACGCTCGCGATGTTCGGCGGCTTTACCGAGGGGCTTCAGCTTTTCGCCAGCTTCGCGATGCTGATGAACTTCCCGCGCTTCAACAAGATGAAGGGCATGGGCCAGATCGTCAGCTGGTCGATCCGCGACGAAAGCCTCCACTGCGAAGGCATCATCAAGCTGTTCCACACCTTCACCAAGGAACGCGACTGCCTGACCAAGGCGGTGAAGGAAGACATCATCGACACCTGTCAAAAGACGGTGCGGCTCGAGGATGCGTTCATCGACCTGGCGTTCGAACAGGGCCCCGTCCCCGGCATGACGCCGAAGGAGATCAAGCGCTACATCCGCTACATCGCTGACTGGCGCCTGGGCCAGCTCGGTTTCCAGCCGATCTACATGATCGACGAGCACCCGCTGCCGTGGCTCGCGCCGCTGCTGAACGGCGTCGAGCACGCCAACTTCTTCGAAACGCGCGCGACCGAGTACAGCAAGGGCGCGACGCGCGGCGACTGGAACACCGTGTGGACCAGCTTCGACAACCGCAAGAAGGCAAAGACCAGCGACGACACCCTCCCCGTCAACGACGCCGAAGCCGACGGTGAGGACATGTTCGCCAAGGCCGGCATCGCCGCGGAGTAAGCACCGTTCAAACCCCTCCCGCCCGTGGGAGGGGGTTTATCCTTTGTGATCCCCGGCGAAAGCCGGGACCCATCGACCCAAAAAGCGAACGCCCGCGACGAGGCGCAAGCCAATAAGAGTCAAAGGCCCCCGAAATGACCGACAAGAAAAAACTGAAACTGCTGATCCTCAGCCAGCCCCAGCGCGCGACGCTGGAGGGCCTGTCCAACCGCCGCCCCCAACTCCCCAGCGACCCGATCCGCGACGAACTCGTCGCGCTGGGCCTGGTGGTACAGCAAGGCGCGAAATGGGCACTGACCCCGACGGGCAAGAAAGTGCTGGCATCGAGCTCGAACCGGCGGAACTCGGGCGGGTTTTCTGTTTAATCCCCAGCGTGACCGGCCTTTTTCTCAAAGCGAAACGAAGAGTGCTAGAGGTATGGGCGATTCCTAACGATACGCCTCCTCATGCTGACGACCCTAGTGTCTCAGAATGGACCGGACGTTCACCTGCCCGCATTCAGAGCGAAGTATATCGGACATCAATCGGCAAGAAATCGAGCCATTAGGTGGGCCGCTAGTTTAGCGCTTTTGGTTTTGAGACAAAACCGAGGCCGCAATTTTTAGCGTCTCGGACTTGGTCAACTTGCCGCCGTTCCCCATCGCCTTACCGGCAATGGAGGACGGCGTTTTGCCGCTGTCACGCGGCGTTGGCGATCTACCGCCAGAAGACTTCTTAGGCATATAAAGCGGCCTTTATATATGCAGATGTGGACAGACTCCTGCCCTTTGCTATATGGAAGACCGTGACGCCCCCGCTAGGGAGCGCCACGGACGGTAGAGACTCTTAACAAGAGCAAGGGGTACGGCGGCTGCAACCACCCGCCCCATGACTGATGGTTCCTCATCATGCTCTTCCTTCCTGCGGGGACAGCGCTCCCCCACTAGCTTTGACCAGCTGAAACCAGACCACCCTATGCCCCCTCACCGGGCATGGGGGTGTCCCCACGAGCCGATCCCGTGGTAGGATAATGTTAACGGATTGCGTCCCCAAACTCAAGCTGTAGAATGAATTCAGTGGAATGGAATCTTGTTCTCTGTATGTTCTCAAGGAGGCCCCATGGAAGATCGCTCAGCATTTGATGCCGCCCAAAAGCGGCTGGCTGAACTGAATGAAAAAATATCCCGTGAAAAGAATAAGATAGAAGATTCTCGGGTCAAACTGATCGGGTACGAAAAGGAGCTCGCTGAGATGGATCGGTGGCTGTCCGTCTGGTACGATCTCACCGGCACCGCCAAGCCTACAGCAGCGGAACGTATCGAGATTACGCTGCCCTCAAGAACTCGTAGGCCGAAAAATCCTGACCGCGAGGACGTGGTGAATCAGTCACTACAGATTATACTTGAGCGCGGGGCACCACAGCCCAGAAAGGAACTGTTCGACGCTCTGGCGATGCGGGGAACCATCATTCAAGGCAAGGACCCTGAAATGGTTCTCAGTACGATGCTATGGCGCTCGCAGGACAAGATCGTGCGGCTTCCCAATTACGGATATTGGCCGAAGGACACAGATTACCCGCCTGCCAACTACATGCCAGAGTTCGACGAGCTGATAGGCGTGGCCGACTCTGGGCCGGAGGGTGGAGAGATCGCCGATGACGCGGATGATTGACTAGAAAGATTTCGCCAAAATCCACCAGCGCTAGTGTAGCGCGCCCGCCTAGGCGATACGTGCGTCAAGGGGATGCCACCCAAATCCTATTTCGCACACCCCGCCCCCAATACCGCTGTCCTACATTCTCCGGCCATGCTCCAAACTGCCGGATGAAGCACATCGCCCCCATCCCTTCGCCCGATCCCGCCGCCGACACCGCGCTCGACGCGCACGGTCACGACCCCGCCGCCTATGACTGGGTGCCGGTGCTGAAAAAGCGCCGCAAGGACGGTTGGTCGCCCGGCAAGCAGCGCGCCTTTATCGAGGCGCTGGCCGACTGCGGATCGGTCGCCACCGCGGCGCAGATCGTCTGCATGTCCGAATCCTCCGCCTATCGCCTGCGCCGGTCGCCGGGGGCGGAGGCGTTCGATCGCGCCTGGAGCGCGGCGATCGACGCGGCGTCGAAGAAATTGCTCGATGCCGCATTCGAACGCGCGCTGGTCGGCTCCGACGAGCCGGTGTTCGATCGCGAGGGCCACCGCGTCGGCCGCCGCTTCCGCCAGAGCGACCGATTGCTGATGTTCCTGCTGCGCGCTTATGGCCCCGACTGTTTCCGCACCGCCGCCGCGCCGCGAACCGGCCCCGCGCCCGCCGCCGCACCGACCCCGGTGGCCGAAGCGCTGGCCTATCTTCACCCCGCCGCACCGGCGGCGCCCGCTGCGCTGATGGCCCCCGACGATCTTGCGGACGCGCTGGAGATTGCCGATCTGTGCGACGGCGAGCTGCCGCACTGGTATCGCGACGACGCCGACGAAGCGTTCGCGACCTTCCCCGGCGAGCCCGAAATCGGACCGCCATAAGGCTGAACTTCCCTGAACTTTGACCCGCACCGCCGCTGCGGCGGATCAATTCACCGTCACGCCGCCCGGCACCCCGCGCATGCCCGATGCCGCGAACAGCACGCCGCCGCGCACCGCCTCGGGCGATCCGTCCAGCAGCGGCAGCATCACCAGCGGCCGCGTCACTTCGCTATCGTCGTCGACGACCAGGCGCAGCGACGTCAGGCCCAGCGCGCCGCGCTCGGTCACCACGTCGCGGATCGCGTCCAGCGGCCAGGACAGCGTACTGCCGCGGTACAGCCGCACGCCGTCGTGGAACACATAGGTTTCGCGCTGGCGCCACAGCCGGACGCTGGTCCAAAGGCCGAATGCCGCCGCCAGCATCGCCGCCGTCGCGACCGCATCGCCGAACAGGATCGCGCGCAGCATCTCGGCCGCGCCGTCGGCGCGCACCGGCCATGCCTGCCGCGCTATCAGCCACGCCAGCAACAGCGCGCACAGCAATTGCCCCGCCAGCAGCGGCTTTGCCTTCAGCCGCGCGACCACGACGATCTTCCGGTCCCGATATGTCATCGCCCGCGTACATAGGTATCGCGGCGGCGGCGCGCCAGCGGCCCGCGCGAAATTGGGCGGTCGGCCCCTTTCCTACGGTGCCGTGCCGTGCAACCCCGGGCGGCATGCCCCCCGCCATCATCCTGGCCGCCGTCGCATCGCGCCAGGTCGTCGTTTTTCTTCCTGCAGAGGTGACAAGTTTGACGAGTTCTGGATCGGCGCCCGGCGCCCTGCTTGACACCCGCACCGGCGCATCGCACCAACGGCCGGGGCAAAATGGGGGAGCGAAATCGGTGAAATATGGGCTGATGATGGCCGCGACCGTCGCCGCGCTGCTGGCGCCGGGCACGGCGGCCGCACAATATAATCCGGTCTTCATGGCCGACGTCATCGGTCAGGCGGTCGCGAACTCGATGAATTCCGGGATTCCCGAAAAATGCCTGAAGCTCGACTGGGAACCCACCGCCGAACAGGCGAAGCGCTTCACGGCGGAGGCCGAGCCCGCACTCCGCGCCTATCTGGCGCTGGCCGCGAAGGACGCCGACCTGACCCCCGCCTATACCAACCGCAAGTTCGACCGGATGTGGGCGATCGACGGCACCGCGACCAAGGAGTTCGCCGCGATCCGCGACCCCTGGGCGGCGCGCGTCGATCGCATCGAACTGGTCGGCCTCCGCCTCGGCGGGATGAAGGTGCGCGGGCGCGGCCAGTGGCGCGCCTTTGCCGCCGACGGCAGCCTCATCGGCACCTATGACGGGCTGTTCCGCCGCAAGACCAAGGGGTTCGAGGTTTCCTCGCTCGACCTCTGGTCGCCGGGCAAGGAAGGCGACGCCAAGCCGCTGTCGGGCTTTTGCTACACCCCCGGCGATCACGAACAATGGGTGGAGGATGTCGCAAAGGCCGAGGCCGAACGCGCCGAACGCCGCGCGAAGAAAGCCGCTGAGCGCGCCGCGAAAGCGAAATGACGCGCCGAAAGGCACACCGCAAACTGCGGTGAAGCGAGGCCAGGCGATGGAACCCGCGGTCATGGCGGCCGTTATTGATGCGGTGCCGTCGTTCACCCTCTGGAGTCGCTGCCATCGCTGCCCGAACCCTTGTCGCTTATGGCCTTATTGCCCTGATGGTGGCGGCCGCGGCCATCGCGATCGCCTATCTGCGCTACAACAGCCGAAGCCGTAAAATCGAGCGCGGGCGGCGACGCGAGCGCGAGCGTGAGCAGCTTCGCAACCAGCAGCGGCAGGATCCGTAACCGCGAAGCGTCCCGGCGCCTCCTCGTTCAACTGGAAGGAGAAAGCCCATGCACGCCGTAACCGAAGGCGACCGCCGCAAGGAACTGACCACGCTGCTGCAGCAGATTCAGGCGCATCCGGAGCGCGACTGGAGCGCGGTGCGCACCCGGATCGCGACGCTCAACAAATTGATAAGCAAGCCTCCCCGGTCGCACTGAAGCGGCTCGTCGCGCCGCTGCGCCATCCCGCCGTCCCCGGCGCAACATTCGCCTGCCCCACCGGTTGCTTCCGACGAAGGGGCGGCCCTTTCCGGCTGCCCGCACGACAGGAGACACTCATGCGCAAGGCTCTCATCCTCCTCGCCGGCACCGCCGCGCTCGCTGGCGCCCCCGCGTTCGCACAGGTCGGCGGCGTCGTCGGCGGCACCGTCGATACGACCGTGCAGGTCGGCACCGGCGCGGTCGGCGATACCCTCACCAACACGACGGCCCGCGTCGGCAGCACCGTCGACCGCGTCGACGGCACGGTGAACAAACAGCTCGACGCGACCAAGCTGACGCTTGCCACCCGCGATCAGGTCCGCGCCGGGGCACAGGTCACCGACCGCGGCGGCAACAGCGTCGGGACGGTGCAGAGCATCGACGGCGACAATGCGATCGTGGTCGACGGCGGCAAGCTCTACAATATCCCGCTGGGCTCGCTCTATTCGCAGGCCGAGGGTGCGACCGGCACGCTCGTCACCAAGCTGCCGAGGGCGGACATCACCGCCCGGGCACAGGCCGCCGCAGAGGCGAGCGCGCGCTAGCCCGCCGACCACCAGACTTTCGGAACACCGTGATTTGTGGGTCGCAGATCGCGGTCAAGGGACGGAGCCGGGGAAGCCCGGCTCCGTTTCGCTATCGCCCCGCCGTTCCGGGGAAATGGGCGCCCGCATGCACCTCGACCGACGCGCCCGCCGCCATCGGCACCGCCGCGCGGTCGAACCAGACGAAGCGCGCGGTCGGATCGGTCAGGTCGCGGTCGTACCGCGCCGCCGCCGCGGCCGCATCATATCCCATCCAGCCGAGCATCGCCGGAAAGATCTGGCTCGTCGAATGGCCCGATCGCGGCGCGGCGGCATAGCGCGCCGCCAGCCGGTCGGGCAGGAAAGCGAGCAGCGGCACCCGAAACTCGTCGGCGACCGCCTCGCGGCTGCAATGCGGCAGCGCGCCGGGCGTCAGGTTCTGCCCATGGTCGGAGGTATAGACGATCGCCGCATCGTCGCGGTCGACGCCCGCCAGCAGCCGCGCGAAAAACTCCCGCTTCGACCAGCGCAGCGCCGTGTCATATTGCAGCGCGACCGGGCTGTCGGCGGGGATGGCGCCCGCCGGATAATGGTCGCGGTACTGAAAATGCACGCCGCGCAGCACGACGAAGGTAAAGCTCTTCCCCGGCCGCTTCATCTGCGCGTTCAAGGCATCAGCGATCCGCAGGTCGGTGTCGATCCCGCCGACCATCGGCCGATAGTCGTCGATCAGCGCGCGTTCGGGCGGCAGCAACAGATTCTGTGGCGCCCCCTCGGTCTGCCCCTCGATCAGCGCGGTGCGATACCCCGCCGCCTTCACATAGCCCCAGATCGACGGCGTGGCGCGAAGGTCGGTCGCCGCCGACACGCGGCGCACCTCGACCCCTGAACGCAGCGCGACCTGCGCCGGTGCGCTGCAATGCCCCAGCGCGGCGGCGACCCCGAAGTCGAGATGCGCCACCCCGCGCAGCGTCGGCGCGATCAGCCGGGCGAACGGCTCGGCGGCGACGCTTTCGTCGACCAGCCAGATGATGTGACGCGGCGGCGCGGCCTGCGGGTCCGGCGCCAGCCTCACCTCTGCCCGGGCCGGCGGCGGCGGCGCCCGCAGGATCCGCCCGCCCAGCGTATAGAGATTGCGCTCGGCCGCCTCGGGCCAAACCGGCGACGGCACAAGCAGCAGCGCGGCCAGCAGCACCCCGACGCCCGCATTGCGCGGCATCGCCCTTTGCCGCCGCGCAACGGCGCGCGCCGTGGCGAACAGCGCGATCGCCGCCGCCGCCTGCAGCGCGATCGACAGGAAATCGCCCGAAAACTGCCCCGCGGCATGATGGACCTGGCGGACCTCGGCCGCCATCCAGGCGAGCGATCCGCTGTCGATCAGCTCCGGAATGATCTGGCTATAGCCAAGGTTGATCAGGATCGACGCGCCCGCCAGCGTCAGCAGCAGCGCCGCCCAGCGCCGCGGAAACAGGATCAGCGCGGCCAGAAAGACCGCCGCCTGCAGGGTCAGGAACAGAAAGCCGACGATGGCGGCATCCCGGTCGCCCGCCGCAAAGCGATAGAGCACCGCGTGCGTAAGCTGGAACCGGTTGGCGATGGCATAGCCCGCGGCAAACAGCAGCAACGCCGCCGCCCATGCCGCGCCCGCGCTGTGCGCTCCTTTCAGCCATCTCTCCCGGTCCATGCCGCTGGGCTTACCGGCAAAGCCTTGCAAAAACGCCAATGCCCAAAACGGAAATGGCCCGCCCGAGGGGATGGGGCGGGCCAGTTTCAGTGCCGGGGCGCCGGATCGCGCCGTCGGCCATCTGATTGTCCGGGGTTATTCGGCTTCTTCGAACAGGTCGACCGCGTTCGCGGCGTTCGCCGACAGGCGTACCGTGTCGCCTTCGACCGCGGCGACCAGGCCGGCGGGAAGAAAATGATACTTGCCATCGCCGCTGTCGGCTTTGGTCAGCTTGATCCGTTCGCCGTCAAGATGATCGACGGTGCCGATATGGACGCCGTCGGCGCCGATGACATTCATATGTTCCTTGATCGCGCTATGGTCATGCTCGGCCATGATGGTCTCCTTTTCGCTTCGAGGGATGGAAGCGACGGACATCATACGCGCCGCACCCGAGTCGGCTCCACTACGTTCGACAAAATGCCCCAAAGCCGCGCCCGCTTCCCAAGCAGGCGGCCCGCCGCTAGCGTGACGGGATGCGCACACTCCTCTCCCTCGCCGCGCTCGCGCTTCTTGCCGCACCGCTTCCCGCGGCCGCCTGCTCGGTCGCGAGCGGATATCGCGTCCCCACCAATCTGGAACTGGTCGAGCGTGCCGACCTGATCCTGCTCGCCGACGTGGTCGATGGCGCGAGCGCACCGGGCAGCGAGGAGGAGATGCAAATACGCATCCGCCCGATCGCCGCGCTGAAGGGCACGATCCCGACCGGCCCGATCACGCTTCCGGGGGCGATGCTCGACGGCGCTACCGAGCTCAGCAATCCCTACGACCTCGAACAGCCCCATCCGCAAAGCCTTGCGGGTGCGTGCATCCGCTATGCCTTTCCGCACGGCTCGCGCGTCCTCTTCTTCCTGAAAGCCGACGGCGATGGCTGGGTCCCCAGCGCGCCGCCGTTCAGCCGCTGGGCCGAAGATGCGCTCGGCGACGATGCGCCGTGGCTGCAGGCCGTCCGCTTCTATGCCGAGGTCGGCGCGCTTCCCGAAGGCGAACGCAAGGCCGCGATGACGGCGCGCCGCGACGCGCTGAAGGCGCAGGACAGCGATCCCGTCGCTCAGATCGTCGCCGCCGACATCGACCGCCAGCTCGCCGGTCCCAACAAGCCGCTGCGGAAAGAGCTGCCGCCGCCGCCTGCAAACTAGCGCCGCGCACGCCAGCCGCGATCGCAATTTTGACCGAAATCAAGGAACGGGCGGCAGAGTCGCGCGAAAGCGGGTCATCACGAAAGGAGACCCGCCATGACCAATCATCTGACCCAGGCACCCGTCCTGATCTTCGCCTTCATGATGGCCAGCTTCATGCTCATCCTCGGCCCGATCGCGGTCGCCGACATATTGCGCAAGCCGCGATAAGGATCAGGGCGCGCCGCGCGGCTCATCGTCGTCGATGCCGCCCGGCCCCAGTTCGCCATCCTCGTCATCGTCGCTGCGCTCGCCGCGATACGCGTCCATGTCGATCCGGCCCGACCGCTCCATCTGGCGCATATGGTCGACCAGATCCGGGGCATCGTCGCTCTCGTCGCGCGCCTTTGCCTTGCGGCTGTCGCCCAGCGGGCGCTCGCGGCGCGCGGCCTCGGCGACGGTCTGCGCCTGCGCCTCTTCGTCCTGCTGTTCGCGGTTAAGCGCCTCGGGCGCTTCGATTTCGGCTTTTCCGGGATTCTCGACCATGATCGGCTCCTATTGCGGTAGCCGAAAAACGCACGATACCGCGCCGCCGTTCCTCAGGCCGCGGCGGCGAGCACCTTGGCCTCGATCACCCGAATGAAAACGTCGGGATCCTGCGCGCCGGGGATCAGCATTCGCCCGCCCAGGATGAAGGCCGGAACGCCGGTCACATTCTGGTCGGCCCAATAGGCCTCCTCCACGCGAACCATCTCGCCATAATCGTCGCCCGACAGGATCGCGGCGGCGCGTACCGGGTCGAGCCCGACCGACGCCGCCACATCGGCAAGCACCTGATGGTCGCTGACATCGCGATTGTCGGTGAAGTGCGCGGTAAACAGCGCGACCTTCAGCGCCGTCTGCACGCCCGTCGCGCCCGCCTGCTCGGGGTCTTCCAGCGCGCCTGCCCAGGTCAGCAACCGGTGCGCGTCAAAGCTGTTCCGCATGCGAAAGCCCGGTCCGCGATTGAAGGCGAAACCCAGATCGGCCGCGACCCCCGCCATCTTGCCGCTGTTCGCGCGGCTCTGTTCGGCGCTGATCCCATATTTGCGCATCACATGCTCGGCGGCATCCTCGCCGCCGGGCGGCATATCCGGATTGAGTTCGAAGGGATGCCACTGCACGCGAAAGGCCAGACGTCCCTCGAAATGCGCCATCACCTTCTGGAACTTCAGCCAGCCGATGATGCACCAGGGGCACATCACGTCGGAAACGATATCGACCGACAAGCGCGGCACGTCCGTCACGGCAACTCTCCTGCCGGCACGGCGATCGCCCTGCCCTTGAAATCCATTCCTGACCGCCGCTTCACTCCGATGGCGTGCGGCGATCCTTGCCCGAGCGGCGATCGCTCTGCCGTCTTTCCGGGCCGGTATAGTCGGGATCGTCGGCAACCCGCCGTTCCCCTGCGCGCCGGTCAGCCGGTCTGCGCGTCTTGTCATTCGCCATCTGCTCCCCCCTCCACCAAAAGGAAAACTCAAGCGACCCGCGGTCAGTTACTCACATTATTGTCAGAAAGACAAGCCGAGGCGGCTTTGCGGCGAGAGCGGACATGAACGGACGGCACGCCCCCTCAATGCACCGTGTCGATCGGCGCCTCGGCCTGCGCGGCGCCTTGCGGGCGCGACAACACCCACCAGCTTCCGGCCATCAGCGCGACCGACAGCGCCTCGATGATCATCGCCTGCACGATGCCCGGATTGACGATATCGCCCATCCCCACGCCGATCAGGCGGCCGATCAACGCCGTGCCATATAGCGCCGCCGGCACCAGCAGTGCGCGCGTCCAGCCGGGCGCCAGCGCGCCGACCGCCGCGCCGCCGGCCGCGACCAGGAAAAAGGCCGACAGGTCGGCCCGCACCGTATTCGCCGCCGCGCCCTCGATCCCGATGCCGAAGGTGTCGACGAAGGTCGTCGGGTCCAGAATGCCCTGTATGCCGAGGATGGTGAAAAAGACGGCCCACAGCAGGACCGCGCCGCGCAAAACCAGATTGACCATATGCCTTCTCCCCAGGTTGCAGCGGAGGCTGCTGCATCAAGGGAGAAAGTGCAATCTATTCCGCAGGAAAAGTCTCTTCGATCCAGCCGCCGCCAAGCACGCGGCTCTCGTCGGCCGCGTCATAGAGGACCGCCGCCTGCCCCGGCGCGACGCCATATTCGGGCGCCGCGAACAGCAAGCGGTCGCCCGCGACATGCGCGGGCACCGGCCTGGCCATGCTGCGCACCTTCGCCAGCACCGACCGCCCTTCGACCGCACCCAGCCAGTTCGCTTCGCTCAGGCGCGCGCCGGAAACCGCCAGCGCGCGTCGGGGACCGACGACGACCTGCTTTTTGTCGGCATCCAGGCGGACGACATACAGGGGCTCGGCCTGACCGCCGATCTCGATCCCGCGCCGCTGGCCGACCGTGTAGTGGATCAGCCCCTTGTGGTTGCCGAGGACGTCGCCGTCGACATGGACGATCTCGCCCTGATCGTCGGCCTCGGGGCGCAGCTTCCGGACCAGCGTGGCATAATCGCCGTCGGGAACGAAGCAGATGTCCTGGCTGTCGGGTTTCCCCGCGACGCCAAGCCCCAGGTCGCGCGCGATCTCGCGCACCACGCTCTTCTCAAGTCCGCCAAGCGGAAAGCGCAGAAAGTCGAGTTGCTCCTGCGTGGTCGCGAACAGGAAATAGCTCTGATCACGGGCCGGATCGACAGCGCGGTGAAGCTCGGCACCCGCAGGCCCCATCACGCGGCGAACATAGTGGCCGGTCGCCAGGCAGTCGGCGCCCAGATCCTTCGCAAGCTGGAACAGGTCGGTGAACTTCACCCCCATGTTGCACCGGACGCACGGGATCGGGGTTCGGCCCGCCAGATATTCGTCGGCGAACTGGTCGATCACCGTATCGCGAAAGCGGCTCTCATGATCATGGACATAATGCGCGAAGCCCAGCCGGTCGGCGACCGCACGCGCATCGCGAATGTCCTGGCCCGCACAGCAGGCCCCGACGCGCTTTGCCTTCGCGCCATGATCATAGAGCTGAAGCGTCACGCCGATCACTTCGGCGCCCGACCGCGCCGCGAGCGCGGCGACCACGCTCGAGTCGACTCCGCCCGACATCGCAACGACGATTCGGCGGTCCTTCAGCGGCAGCGGAAGCTGAAAGTCGACCTGCGCTGCGGTCGAAAAAGGGGAAATCGTCTCGATCATCGTCGCCGCCATCTAGGGATCGATACGCCAAAATGCCAGCTTTTCCGCGCGAAGCGTCAAGATATTGACGCCGGTTAAGCTTCGCTAACAGGTACTGAAACGGGCATTTACGGGACCTTAGGCCCTGTCGGCTAGACCGGCAGCATGAACGCCAACCCGTCAAATATTCCGCAGCTTCCCGGCGCGGCCAGCCTGTCGAGCCCCGGCTTCGATATATTGCTGGCGGTATCGGCTGCACGCCAGGCAGCGCTGCCGACGGTGCGGATGCTAAAGGCGCGGGCGACTCGCGAGGTTCATGCGACGCGCGTTAACGCGCTCAGCCATTTCCTTGCCGCCGCTCCCGCCGCGACGGAACAAACCGCCGTGCGGCCCGTTCGCTTCTTCGATCTGTCCGATGAAGCCCACGACCTGCCCGAAACTATGAATAGCCTGTTTACCAGAGGGTTTCAGTCGATGTTGAGTCCCTCCGATATAGACCCCTGGTTGTCGGTCAATCCGATCCCCCACGACGAAGACAATATGGAATGAACATGATCGAGAATCAGAAAATCCGGCCCGCTCAGGTCATCGGTCCGCTCGGTGAACCGCTGACGCTCGACTCGCTGCCGCCTGCGAACACCACGCGCTGGGTCGTTCGCCGCAAGGCAGAGGTCGTCGCCGCGGTCAACGGTGGTCTCCTGACCGTCGACGAGGTCTGCGAACGCTATGGCCTGACGCTCGAGGAGTTCGCCGGCTGGCAGCGATCGATCGATCGCAGCGGAATGCCGGGGCTGCGCGTCACGCGCATCCAGCACTACCGCGACCTCTACGAGCGCCAGCAGCGCTTCTGATCAAGAGGACGCACCTTAGGGTCATGAAGAGGGCGCCTGCGGGCGCCCTCTTTTTTGCCTGAAAGCCGCCGATTCACGCCAAAAATCCTCTTTCGTTTCAGGATTTTGACAGAAGCCGTGCAACCCTCGCGTTCATCCGGCGTTAAGTCCTGCAGTCAACTTTGGAGAAAATTCGACATGCGCAAGACGATCATTGCCCTCGCCGCCGTTTCTGCCCTCTCGCTCGGCGCCTGCCAGAGCAAGCAAGCTGACAAGGTCGAGGACCAGGCCGAGGCACAGGCCGATGCGATCGATGCCCAGGCCGACGCGATGCCTGAAGGCCCCGCGAAGGAAGCCACCGAAGCCAAGGCCGACGCAGTCGAAGCCGCCGGCGAGGAAAAGGCGAACGCGATCGACGACAAGGGCGAGATCGCTCCGTCGGAAGTCGGCAAGGCGCCTGCAACGGACCCCGCCAAGAAATAACCCATTCCCGGGTCGCGGAAAGGGCGCCGGAGCCAGTCTCCGGCGCCCTTTCTCATGTCCGCCCGTTTCGCGACAACACGGCGCGCCACGGGAATTTTCCATTTTTGTGATCCATGTCACCGCGACGTCATGACGCCACGTCTAGAGAGAGGTCGTGGGGAAGCGCTATTTCGCAGCCTTGCACTCTCCCGCCGCGGTTAGCGACCCGCCGCGGCGGGGGAGACCAGGCCAAGCGCCCGGGCGCCCCTACGCTCCCAATTGATCGAGCACATCCTGTACGCCGCGCGCGTCCTGATCGGCCCGTAGCGCCGCGATCGCGGTCTCCACATCCAGGCAATATTCGGCGACCCCGGCGCTCTCGCTCTTCCACGTCCCGCCGAGCGCATGCACCAGCCCCACCGCGGCGCGATTCTCCGACAAGGTATGTACGTCCAGCCCGGTGACCCCTTCGGCGCGGCAATCGACCAGCAATGCGGCGGTCATCATCCGCGCCAGCCCCTTTCCATGGAAGGCATCGAGGACCGCAACCGAATATTCGCCGACGCGGCCATCGTGGACGTGCCGAACCGCGTGCACTGCGCCGATCGCCGGCCAGCCGGGGCATTCGGTGCAAATCGCGCCCCACGCAATGTGATCATGTCCGTCGACGTCGGCGAGCCGGTGCACCACCGCGTCGGGAAGCGCGGGCGCGGGGGAAAAGAAGCGCAGATAGCGCGCCTCGGCCGATAGCTTTGCGATCCCCTCTCGAATCCGCTCTTCGTCGTCGGGCGTAATCGTGCGAAGGCACACGCGCGTGCCGTCGGTGAGCGCGCTATGTATGATGATGCCGTCGAGCGGCCTGGCGCAGGCGCTGACCATCATTGCATCCCCTATCCGGCGGTCGTTCGCGAAGCTAACCTGCCGCCGTACGACTCGCAACCGTGCCGAAACCACCAGCGCAGCCCGCCACTCCCCCACCAATGCCGGGATCATCATCGCGATGCGGGTGAGGCATCTTGATACGCCGCATATTTTTTTCCGATGCGACGGATTAAAGGGAGGCTCAGCGCGTAAATATCATATGAGCGCGAATCCATCCCGCGTCGTCGACCTGCTGCCTGCGCTCACGCGCTACGCACGCCGGCTGACGCGCGATGATGACGAGGCCGCCGACCTGGTCCAGGAAGCGCTGGTATCGGCCTATGCCAACGCCAACCAGTATCAGCCGGGGCGCTCGCTTCGCATCTGGATTTTCGCGATCCTTCACAATGCCTTCGTCAGCCGCGTTCGACATGATGCGGTGCGCAAACGCTATGGAGCGGAGGCCGAAACACCCGTCGCGCTGCCGTCGCCGCAGGAGCAATCGGTCCGGCTGCGCGAGGTTGCCGAAGCGCTCGACCTGTTGCCCCCGGATCAGCAACAGGTGCTCCACCTCGTCGCCGTGGAGGGGCTTTCCTATCAGGAGGCGGCCGACGCGATCGGCGTTCCCATCGGGACTTTGGTGTCGCGCCTGTCGCGTGCGCGGGCCCGTCTGCGCGCGATCGAGAGTGGCGACGCCGACGATCACGCACATTTGCCGCTTCGCATCGTGGAGAATTGAGCCATGCAACAGGTCACGATCACCGAATGCGATCTTCAGGCCTATGTCGACGACCAGCTCGACCCCGCAGGGCGGCTGGAGGTTGCCGACTATCTGGTCCGTCATCCCGACGTCGCGGCGCGTGTGCTGGAGGATCTGGGCTTTCGCGACGCGATGCGCACGCTTGCGGGGGAGAGCGAAACCGCGATCCCGACCCCCGCGATCGACCAGGCACGACGACTCGATGCCGTATTGGGACGCAAGCGCGCGATCCATCGGTTGGGACGCGCAACACCGCTCGCCGCGGCGCTCGCCGTTATGAGCATCACCGCCGCGACCTGGCAGTTTGCCGACTTTTCCTCACGCGCGCGCGCTGCGGTTCCGGCGCTGGTCAAGGAAGCGCTGATGTCGCAAAAGACCGCGCAGATTCGCGCCCATATGGCGTCGCAGCCTGAAACGACCCATTTCGACGCCAGGGCGGTACGCACCGCGACGCACATCGACATCCCCGACCTGCCCGCCGACTGGCGCATCCTCGACGCACAGCTCTTTCCCTCGGACTATGGGCCCAGTCTCCAGATGGTGATCGACACCGGCGGCGACGAGCCGGTTTCGCTGTTCGCCGCGCGCACCACCGCCGATTTTCCCGAAGACCCGCAGACGAAGGTCATCGGCGGGCAAGCGGTCGGATATTGGTCGCACGAAGGCAATGTCTATGCACTGACGGGCGACCAGTCGGCGGACCGCATCGCCGAACATGCCGAAGATCTCGCGAATGGTCAGGACGGCAGCTAGATGACCCGCGCCATTCGACAGTCCGCCACGCCAATCCGGGGAACCGATGGATAGACGCGAAACCCGGGTCGCGGCGTCCTGCAACGGCGTGGCGAAGGAGCTGCTCTGCGTCCGCGAGCTGCCGGGCGGAGACCTGTTGATCCTGCTCCGCAACACCGAATATCCGATCCAGATCGGCGGAAAGGCCCGCCAGGTCGTCGAACAGCGCTATTCGATCCACCGCGATGCCAAGGCGCAGCAGGTAGTGATCAAGCATTCGCTCCGCATCGCCGGCGGACGGATCGTCACCATCGCCAGCTTTGCCGACGCAATGGGTGATGCACGAGCCTGGCCCGTCTTCTCGCGCCTCGCCCCGGACCTGCGGTCCGATCGCTTCGACCTCAAGGGCCCGGCGTCCCTCAACACGCTCGACATGGGCGATTACGACCCCCGCATGCAAAGCCTTTGCTATGCGGTCGTCGCCCATCGACGCCAGGCGCTGTCTCCCGCCGCGGACACCCTGCCGATCGCGCTGGCGCGCCTGTCCTTTCGCGAGTTCGATATTTCGGTCGTCGCGCGCATCCTGCCCCAGCCGACGACCGACGGGGCGCTGATGCATCATCGCGCGCAAGCACCGATGGCCGGAGCGTCGAACGAAGCCATGAGCGAAGCCGAGCTCGCCCAGCATCTCGATGCCGCGCTCCGCCAGCTTATCGCCGTTCCCGCACCGCGCGAGCAGGCGGCGGAATAGGTCTCGCCCTCAAACCGCCTCGACAGCGAAGCGTGTCAGGCATCGTCCCCCATCCGCAGCGCGGCGATGAACGCCTCCTGCGGAATGTTGACGTTGCCATATTCGCGCATCCGCTTTTTGCCTTCCTTCTGCTTTTCCAGCAGCTTCTTCTTGCGGGTCGCGTCGCCGCCATAGCATTTGGCGGTCACGTCCTTGCGCAGCGCGGCGATGGTTTCACGGGCGATCACCTTGCCGCCGATCGCGGCCTGGATCGGAATCTTGAACATGTGGCGCGGGATCAGGTCCTTCAGCCGCTCGCACATGCCGCGACCCCGGCTTTCGGCGCTGCCGCGGTGAACGATCATGCTCAGCGCGTCGACCGGCTCGTTGTTGACGAGGATGCTCATCTTGACCAGGTCGCCGGGCCGGTGGCCGATCTGGTGATAGTCGAACGAGGCATAACCGCGGCTGATGCTCTTCAGCCGGTCATAGAAATCGAACACCACCTCGTTGAGCGGCAGGTCATAGGTGATCTGCGCGCGGCCGCCGACATAGGTCAGATTCTTCTGAATGCCGCGACGGTCCTGGCACAGCTTCAGGATCGGGCCCAGATAATCGTCGGGCACGTAAATGACCGCCTCGATCCACGGTTCCTCGATCTCGTCGATCCGGTTCGGGTCGGGCATGTCGGCGGGGTTGTGGAGTTCGATCTCCTTCGCCGCCTCATTCTTGGTGTGGCCCAGCTTCAGCTTGTAGACCACCGACGGCGCTGTCGTGATCAGGTCCAGGTCATATTCGCGCGTCAGCCGCTCCTGGATGATCTCCAGGTGCAACAGGCCAAGGAAGCCGCAGCGAAAGCCAAAGCCCAACGCCGCCGAACTCTCCATCTCGAAGCTGAAGCTCGCGTCGTTCAGGCGCAGCTTCTGGATGCTCTCGCGCAATTTCTCGAAGTCGTTGGCGTCGGTCGGAAACAGGCCGCAGAACACGACCGGCTGGACTTCCTTGAACCCCGGCAGCGGCGCGGCGGCAGGCTTTTTCGCGTCGGTCACCGTGTCGCCGACGCGCGCCTGCGCGACGTCCTTGATCTGCGCGGTGATGAAGCCGATCTCGCCCGGACCGATTTCGGTGAGTTCCTCGCGCTTCGGCGTGAAACAACCGACGCGATCGATCAGGTGGGTGGTGCCCGCCTGCATGAACTTGATCTGCTGCCCCTTCTTGAGCACGCCGTCGACGACGCGGACAAGGATGACGACGCCCAGATAGGGGTCGTACCAGCTATCGACCAGCATCGCGACCAGCGGCGCCGATGCATCGCCCTTAGGCGGCGGAATCTTGGTGACGATGGCTTCCAGCGTTTCCTCGATACCGATGCCGGCCTTCGCCGATGCAAGAACGGCATCGTCCGCGGGCAGGCCGATGATATCCTCGATCTCGGCCTTCACCTTGTCGACATCGGCCGCCGGCAGGTCGATCTTGTTGATCACGGGCACGATCTCATGGTCATGCTCGATCGACTGATAGACGTTGGCCAGCGTCTGCGCCTCCACGCCCTGCGCCGCGTCGACGACCAGCAGCGCGCCCTCGCAAGCCGCCAGGCTGCGCGACACTTCATAGGCGAAGTCGACGTGCCCGGGCGTGTCCATCAGGTTGAGTTCGTACGTCTCACCGTCCTTGGCGGTATATTTCAGGCGCACCGTCTGCGCCTTGATCGTGATCCCGCGCTCCTTCTCAATGTCCATATTATCAAGGACTTGTGCGGACATCTCGCGCGCGGTCAGTCCCCCGGTGAACTGGATCAGTCGGTCCGCCAGCGTCGACTTGCCATGGTCGATATGCGCGATGATCGAAAAGTTACGGATATGCGAGAGAGGAGTTGTCATGCCGCGCGCGTTAGCAGCGGAAATGCGCGCTGTCAGCAGCCGAAGCTAAACTGCGGTCTGGCGCGCGCGGTAATGTCTCGCCGCGATCGCCGGCCCGCCGTTCGTCGAAGCGCGATTGCCGACGCCGCCGCGCACGCTAGCGTCATGCCGGCAACAGGGAGAGCCATCATGCACCGCGCCTTTACCGCCCTTCTTCTGACCGCGCTGACATGCACGGCACCCGCATCCGCGCAGACGCTGCTGGTCGGGAACAAGGGCGAGGATACGCTCAGCCTCATCGCGCTCGCCTCGGGACAGGAACTCGCGCGGCTTCCGACCCGCAAGATGCCGCACGAAATCGCGATTTTGCCGGACGGCAAACAGGCGGCGGTCGTCGCCTATGGCGCGACGACGATCGACATCGTCGACATCGCGAAGCGGACGAAGATCCGGACCATCGACCTCAGCCCGAACCAGCGCCCGCACGGGCTCCTGTGGCTTTCCGACGGACGGCTCGTCGCGACGACCGAGGCGAGCCAGTCGGTCGCGATCGTCGCCCCTGACGGAACGCTGACCTCGATCGCGACCGGACAACAGGGATCGCACATGGTGGTGGTCGCACCCGACAACCGCACCGCCTATGTCGCCAATATCGCGTCCGGAACGGTCAGCGTGCTCGACCTTCAGGACGCGAAAAAGCTTCGCGACCTTCCCGTCGGCGGTAAGCCCGAGGGGCTGTCGCTGACCCGCGGCGGACGCGAATTGTGGGTGGGCGACCTGTCGGCTCCGCGCGTGTCGATATGGGATACCGCAAAGGGTGAGAAGATCGCCGAACAGACGGTCGATCCCGTCGCGATCCGCGTGCTGACGAGTCCCGACGGCAAATGGGTCGCGACCAGCAATATCGGCGCCGGATCGATCAGCCTGTTCGACGCCGAAACGCGGGCACTGGTGAAGACGATCCAGGTGTCAGAAGGCGATGCGGCGCGGCAGGTGACGCTGCTGTGGGGCCTCGACGGCAAGCGTATCTATGCGGCCGAGACCGGCGTCGACAAGGTGGCGGAAATCGACGTCGCGAGCGGCAAGGTGCTGCGCCGGATCGCGGCGGGCAAAAATGGCGACGGGCTGGCGATCGCACCGTAGCGGGCTTTTGACTGCCCCATCTTCCGCGTCACCCCGGACCTCATCCGGGGTCCGCCTTCCTCGTCAGCCGAAGTCCCCGACGAGCCACAGCGACAGCCCTGCCGGCGGCTCGCTCGGCGGCGCATCGACAACATGCCGCGCCGCATCGGCCCGCGCGCGGTCCAGGATCGCGGCGGGGACGCTCGCTGCATGAAATATCCGGTCGGCCTCGCCCAACAGACGCGCCGCGCGAAGCGTCAGATCGTCGGGATCGGCGCTCGTCAGGCGAATAATGTGGAGACCGCCGGGCGCAGCACGCTCGTCGCCCGCCAGCCACGCATCGACCTTGTCCGCCGCCTCGGCGTCGAGCGGATCGAGCGCTCCGCCGCTCGCCAGCGCGCCGTCGATCGCGCGGCGACGGTCGGCGGCGGCGGGCCAGCGCGCCTTCATCGCCTCGCGCGCCGCATATAGTGCCGACGCCAGCGCCCCCAATCGTGCCGGCAGCAGAACCTCGACACGCTGCCGTACCGCCTTGGCCAGTCCGGCTGACGCACCGCCGGTCCCGATCGCGATGGTGACCGGCGCGCGGTCGACGATGGCGGGCGTGGTGAAATCGCAAAGATCGGGCCGATCGACGACATTGACGAGCAGCCCGCGCGCACGAAGCGCCGTCGCCGCGGCCCGCGCCGCGTCCTCATCGTCCAGTGCGACGAAAGCGATCGTAGCGCCCTCTTCCCAGGCCGGAACGATGCGCCCGCCCGCACGGACGATCAGCCGCGCCTTGGCATCGGCAGCCTCCCCCTCTCCGACCAGCACGACCGTACGGCCGGACAGGTTCAGAAAGATGGGAAGCTGCTGCATGGGCGATCCATAGCAAACCCCTCCCCCATCGGGGAGGGGGGTGGGTCAATCGATCCAGTCGGGCACGCGCTCGGCGGCCATTATCGTCGAAGCGGCGATACGGTCGGCCACCTTGATATAACGGTCGCCGTCGACCAGCACCTCGGGCACCAGGCTGCGGCTGTTATAGGTCGACGCCATCGTCGCGCCATAGGCGCCGGCGGTACGGAAGATCGCAAGATCGCCCGATTCCACCGTGTCGATCACGCGATCGCGGGCGAAGGTGTCGCCGGTCTCGCACACCGGGCCGACGATCGACGCGGTCATCTTTTCGCCCGTCGGCTTGACCGCGACGAAATCATGATAGGCGTCGTAGAGCGCGGGGCGGGCCAGATCGTTCATCGCCGCGTCGACGATCACGAACGGATTGGTCGCGCCGGGCTTGACCCACAGCACCTCGGTCAGCAGCACGCCGGTATTGCCCGCAATTACACGGCCGGGCTCGAACATCAGCGTGACGTCCCAATCCTTGGTCACGCGCGCGACCATCGCGCCATATTCGGCGGGGCTCGGCGGATTGTCTTCCGGCCGATAGGGAACGCCCAGGCCGCCGCCCAGGTCCACGTGAGTAATGCTGTGTCCCGCCGCGCGCAGGTCGGCGACAAGACGACCGACGCGTTCGAACGCGGCCTCCAGCGGATCCAGGCTGGTAAGCTGGCTACCGATATGCAGCGCGACGCCGCGCATCTGCAGCCCCGGCAGCGCCGCGAGGCGGCCGAAGATTTCGGGCGCGGAGTCGATGCCGACGCCAAACTTGTTCTCGGCCTTGCCGGTCGAGATCTTCGCGTGCGTGCCCGCATCGACGTCCGGGTTGACGCGCAGCACGGCAGGGGCGGTCATTTCCTTGGCGAGCGCGATCTCGGCGAGCGCGACGCCCTCCGGCTCATGCTCGATGTTGAACTGGCCGATGCCGCGATCCAGCCCCTGCGCCAGTTCGGCGCGCGTCTTGCCGACACCGGAAAAGACGATGTCCTGTGGCGCCATGCCCGACGCCAGCGCGCGTTCCAGTTCGCCGCCCGAAACAACGTCGGCGCCATAACCCTGCCGCGCGAGGACGCGCAGCACGCCCAGGTTGGGATTGCACTTGATCGCAAAGGCGATGTGCTTCTTCGGAATGTCCTTCAGCGCGTCCGCGAACACCTGTGCATGGCGTTCGAGGGTCGCGCGCGAATAGACATAGACAGGCGTGCCGATTTCTTCGGCAATACGCGGCAGCGGAATATCTTCGGCGTGCAGGACGCCGTTACGCAGTTCAAAATGGTCCATCGAAGGAAGTCCTGAATTTTTGGCTCAGCCCGGAGGCGGCAAGTCGAAATCGTCTGGTTCGCGTTGCTCGGACCGTTTGAGAAGTTCGTCGCTGCGCGCGGGCCGGGCCTGCGCGTCGGGCGTCGTGAGTTCCTCCGTGGTTGGGGCGCGCTTGGCGCCGACGGGAATCGCCGGGGCCGGCTGGTTCGCCGGCGGCTTCAGATCTTCCTTCGCACCGCACGCGCCAAGAAGCGCGCCAGCGGCGAGGGTTGCAACGATCAGGCGGCTCTTCGCCATCAATCCTGTCCTTCCAGCGCGGCGCGCGCCGCGGTAATGGCTTGCCTTACCCGTTCAGGCGCCGTGCCGCCATAGCTGGTGCGGCTGGCGACCGATGCCTCGACGGTCAGCGCGGCCAGCGCCGCCGGCGTCACCGCCGAATGGATCGCCGACGCTTCGCCGATGGGAAGCTGCGACAGTTCAACGCCCAATTGCTCCGCGCGTTTCACGCAGGAGCCGACGATATGGTGCGCCTCGCGGAACGGCACGCCGGCTTCGCGCACCAGCCAGTCGGCCAGGTCGGTCGCGGTCGAGAAGCCCGAGGCCGCGAGCGTACGCATCCGATCGGTACGAAAGCTGAGCGTCTCGACCATCCCGGTCATTGCCGCGAGCGACAGCGCAAGCGCGTCGAAGGCGCCGAACACCGTCTCCTTGTCGTCCTGCAGATCCTTCGAATAGGTGAGCGGCAAACCCTTTACGATGACGCTGAGGCGCTGAAAGGCGCCAAGCAGCAGGCCAGCGCGACCGCGCACCAGTTCGGCCGCGTCGGGGTTGCGCTTTTGCGGCATGATCGAGCTGCCGGTCGACCAGGCGTCGGGCAGACTCACGAAGCCGAAGGGCTGGCTCGCCCAGATCACGACCTCTTCGGCCAGGCGCGACAGGTGCAGCGCGGCGATCGATGCGGCGGCGCAGAATTCCAGCGCGAAGTCGCGGTCCGATACGGCGTCGATGCTGTTCGCCATCGGTCGGTCGAAACCGAGCGCGGCTGCGGTCGCGTCGCGGTCGAGCGGAAAGCTCGTGCCCGCCAGCGCCGCGGCGCCGAGCGGCGATTCGTTCAGACGCTTCCGCGCGTCGGCAAAGCGGCCGCGATCGCGTTCGAACATCGCGACATAGGCCAGCAGATGATGGCCCAGCGTCACTGGCTGTGCGACCTGCAGGTGCGTGAAGCCCGGCATGATGCTGTCCGCATGTTCCTCGGCGCGCGCGAGCAGTGCGGTCTGGATCGCCTTCAGCCCGGCGTCGATCCGTCCGCACGCGGTGCGTACCCACAAGCGAAAGTCGGTCGCGACCTGGTCGTTGCGCGAGCGTGCGGTGTGGAGACGCCCGGCGGCCTCGCCCACCAGCTCCTTCAGCCGCGACTCGACCGTCATGTGGATGTCTTCAAGGCTGAGGTCGACCGGCACGCCGCTTTCGGCGAACTCGTCGGCGATCGTCGCCAGGCCGCGGTCGATGACCACCGCATCCTCGGCCGCGATGATCCCGCTCGCGCCCAGCATCGCGGCATGCGCGCGGCTCGCGGCGATATCCTCTTCCCACAGACGCTTGTCGACCGGGATGGAGGCGTTAATCTCTTGCATGATCGCAGCGGGTCCGCCACCGAAGCGGCCGCCCCACATGCTGTTGCTGTCCGGAGTATCCGCCATTCGTCACGCCCTGAACAAAATGCTGCTTATCCTGCCGCTCGCGCTGGCCGGATCGGTAATCGCGGGCTGCGATAGGCAAAAGCCCGGTCAGGAGCAAGCGGCAGCGCCCCAAGCAAATATTTCGTCCGGTGAAGCGAAGGATGCGCGCGGCGTCGAGACGTTTCAGCACCAGGTCGATCGCGCCAACGCCGGCAAGCTTGCACCCGCCGCCGCCTTTCGCGGCCCCGACGACGCGCCGCTGACGCTGGCGGCGTTCCGGGGCAAGCCGGTGCTCGTCAATCTGTGGGCGACATGGTGCGCGCCCTGCGTCGCCGAAATGCCGACGCTCGACGCGCTCGCGGCGAAGGAGGGCAACCGCATGACCGTCGTCGCGGTCGCGCAGGACCTGCAGGGCGCGGCGGTCGTCGACCCCTGGTTCCAGAAGGCCGGGCTGAAAGCGCTCCAGCCCTATCTCGATCCGCAGAACGCCTTACTCGATGCGGCGAACAGCGCGCTGCCGACCAGCATCTTCTATGACGCCCAGGGCCGCGAGCTCTGGCGCGTGATCGGCGCGATCGACTGGGAGGGCGAAGAAGCACAGGCCCTGCTCGCGGAGGGCCTTGCCGCCAAATAAGAATGCGCCGGCACGACGGCCGGCGCACTCCCCCTTTCGGGACCCCGATGCTTAGTCGGCGCGGGTATGGCCGCGTTCGGCGCGGTTGCCCGTTTGGCCGGCCTGCGCTGCCGGAGCCTTCTGCGGCGCGGGTTCGGCGCTCGCCGGCTGGCTCGCAGCGTCTTCCTGACGTTCGGCCGTGTCCTTGAGCTGGCCCTTCGTCATGCCGGTGACAAGGACGTCGCCCGACCCGGCAAAGCTCGCGGCGGGAAGCGTCGCGACGCGGTTGCCGACCTCGACCGTCACCGCCTCGACCACGCCGCGACCGGTCTGGCGCAGTTCCTGTACATAGCCGATCACCTTTCCGCGCGGATCGGTGACGGGCATGCCCGGTGCGACCGCGAACATGCCTTCGCCGCTCGCCGCGCCGCTGCCCGCGGCCGCCAACTGACCGAGGCTGCCCTGAAAAGCGCCCGCGGCCGAGCCCGCACCGCTCGCGGTGCCCGAAACGCCCGACACCGCGCCGCCGGCCTGATCGCGCACATTGCCGACCGCACCGCGCGCCGTGCCGGTGACGGTCGAGGCCGTGCCCTGAACCGCACCGACGGCGCCGCGCGCGGTCTGGCCGACATAGTCGGTGCCGACCGCCTGCGCGTCGAGGCTGCCGTTACCCGAAGCACCGCCCGATCCGTTGGCGCTGCCACCGATCGGGTTGCCGAGCAGATTGCCGTTGCCGTTCGCCGAGCCCTTGCCGTTCGCGTCGGCTCCGCCCTTGCCGTTCACGCGGCCCGAACGACGATCGACATTGGCCTCGCCGCGGCCCGAACCCGTCAGGTCGCCGGTGCTGCCGACCGTGCCGCCGATCGGTCCGGTCGGATTGCCCAGCGTCCCGCCGAGGCTACCGCCCAGATTGCCGCCCAGCCCGCCGCTGCCGCCAAGCAGCTGCGCCGACGCCGGAGCCGAGAAAGCCATGGCCGACGCGGCAAGCGCGAAGGCCGAAATGAAGATACGATTTGCCATTGTCCTACTCCTGAGTTTGCGGCCCGGAGGGGTTGGTGGGCCTGTGGAGAGAACGATGGCGCGTTCGATTTTCTTCCGAAAAAATTTCGGAGGGGCGTCAGCGCCCCGCGCAATCGCCGCAAATCAGCCCGTGGCCATAGATTTTGTCGCGGCCCTTCTTGCCCAGGTCGCGCGCTTCCATCACCAGCGCGGCGACCGCCGGACCGATCGCGTCGATCGATGGCCTGGGATAGCGAAGCGCAAGCCGCCCCGCGACCAGCGGCGCCGCGAAAGAGGTGCCGCGCAGCCGGTCGCTGCTTCCCACCCCCGTCGCGGCGAGCACGGCGTCGCCCGGCGCCGCGAAATCGACGTGGAGTGCCCGGCCCGCCTCGGGCAGCGCGCGGCCCTTCGCATCGACGCCGGTCACCGCGAACACGCCGCGATAGGATGCGGGATAGGCGGGCGGCGCCGCCGGACCGTCGTTGCCGACCGCCGCGACGATCAGCATGCCGCGCTGCTGCGCCCGCGCGACCGCCACCGACAACAGCTTGTTGTCGGGTCCGACCAGGCTGATCGTCGTGACCGCGACCCCGCTTTGCACGAGCCAGCCGAGCGCGCGGGCGATGGCGCTCGCATTGCCCCCCGCGGGGTCGGTGCCATAGACATCGGCGGCGAGCAGCCTTTGTCCGGGCGCCGCGCCCTGAACGGGCCCCTTGCCGACGAGCAGCGACGCGACCGCGGTGCCGTGGCGACTGGCCGACGGCGCGCCCTTCGCGAACCCCATTTGCTCGACGCGGCCCGCGACCGACGGATGCGCCGCGACGCCGCCGTCGATCAGCCCCAGGCTGGCCGGTGCGCTTCCGGCCGCCGTCGTGGCCAGCGCCGACTGGGGCAAGGCGCCTCCCGGCCCGCTGGCGAAATAGATATTGTCGACATCGATCTCGGCGGCGGGGAGCAGCTTGGTGAGCTGTTTGCGCGCGCGGGCGATGCTGCGCCCCTCGGGCACGCGAAAGCGCGCCAGGTCGATATCGAGCCCCTCGACCCGCTCGCGATCGATCAGCGCGAAACCCTCCTTCGCCGCGCGCGCGATCATCGCATCGTCGATGCCGGTCGCGACCAGCACGCCGCGCACCGCCGGCTCGCCGCGTTCGTCGAGTTCGATGCTGCCGCGATTTCCCTCGACCAGCGCCGCGATGCGATCGAGCCTGATCTGCGTCAGCCGGTCGCCCGCCGATATCAGCGGCTGGGCATTCACCTCGGGCAATTGGGGCAGCGTGCGGGCCGCGTCGGGCAATTGCACCTGTGGCAGCGCGACCTGCGCGCCAACGCGCGGGCCCGCCATCGCGGCCAACAGGCCGATCGCCACCAGCAAACTCGTCCAAAATCTCATCGCAAATCTCGCGCCTGTGGCTCTTTCCGTAAAAATTTAGCAGGATGCGGAAGAAACGATAGAAGGCTGTCGTTTCTTCCTCGGATAATCGAAAAGGCAACAATGCGCTTCGAAGAGGAACTGGTCGAGCTGCTGCCCCGTCTGCGCCGTTTCGCGCGCGGGCTGACGCGCGACCCCAACGACGCCGACGATCTGTGTCAGGCAGCGATCGAGCGTGCGCTGAAATCGCGCGAACAATGGCAACAAGGAACAAGACTGGACAGCTGGATGTATCGCATCACCCGAAATCTCTGGATCGACGACCGGCGCGCGGCCGGAAGGCGCGGCATCCACGCGCCGATCGACGATGCCGTTACCCAGATCGCGGGCGACGGCGCGGCTGAGGTAGAGGCGGGTACGCTGCGCGGCGACGTCGACGGCGCAATGGCGCGCCTGCCCGACGAACAGCGCGAGGTCGTGATGCTCGTCCTTGTCGAAGGCTATGCCTATCGCGAAGCCGCCGACATTCTCGAAGTCCCGATCGGCACCGTCACCTCGCGCCTCGCGCGGGGGCGCGAGACGCTGATGCATCTGCTCGGAGAGGCCGCATGAGCTTCGATCCCGCCACCATCGCCGCCTTTGTCGACGGCGAACTCGACGACCTCACCGCCCGCCGGATCGAGCGCGAGGCCGAGAGTGATGCGGCGCTCGCCGCCGAGATCGCGCGGCATCGCACGCTGCGGACCCAGCTGATGGCGCATTTCGCGCCGGTCGTTGAAGAACCCGTGCCCGACCGGCTCCGCGCGCTGCTGGTCGACGACAGGGTCGATACCAGCCTGGCCGATCACCGCGAGGCAAAGCGCACGCGTTTCGCACCGATCCATTGGGGTGCGATCGCCGCGTCGCTCGCGCTGGGACTGACGGTGGGTCTGCAGCCGTGGATGCCCGCCGCCGATGTGACCAGCGCCAACGGTACGCTGGTCGCGTCCGGCACGCTGGCAAAGGCACTCGATACCCAGCTTGCGTCGAACCAGCCCGCGAACGCGGCGGTGCGGATCGGCCTCAGCTTTCGTGACCGCGACGGCAGCTATTGCCGCAGCTTCCAGGCGAAGGATCTCGCCGGGATCGGGTGCCGGAATGGGGACCGCTGGACGCTGGAACGCACGATGGGTGCCGAAACGCACGGCGACTATCGCCAGGCATCGTCGGGCGCGTTGGCGGCCGATGCCGCGGCGATGATGGCGGGCGATCCGCTCGATGCCGCCGCCGAGCGCGCGGCCCGCGACAAGAGTTGGAAATAGAAACTACGGATAAGCGAAGGGGGCGGGCGCCATATGGCATCCGCCCCCTTCTGCCCGGGCAAGGTCCGGGCGATCAGCCGCCGACCGTCACGCGGCCGGTGCGATATCCCTTCTTGCGCATTTCCTTGACATAATCCTTGTCCGCATCGGCGATCTCGGTGGTCCATTCGTCCCACGCGTCCCAGCGATCTTCGCGGTCGGTCGCATGGCGAAGGTCGCTCACCAGCTCCTTCTCGGCCTCCAGAATGTCGGCTTTGTAATTGTACCAATATTGATTGTAGACGCCGGCGATCGGCACCGCGCGGATTTCGGGACGCTCAAAGCCCGGGGGCATCGAGCCATAGGGAACTGCGGCAATCGCGGCGCTGGCCGGAAGAACCGTAAGCACCGCCAAAGTCATCCATTTTTTCATCGTCTTTCTCCTGGCAGACCCTGATAGTCAGGAGAAAGAACGAAGCAGGCGGCCGATTTCTTCCCGCTTGGCCGATGATTCCGCACGGTCCGCGGTGGAATCGCGTCCGCCGAGGCGATTCAGCCCGGATGCGCTTCGTCGCCGACGCTGGAACGGAGCAGGCCGCGGAAGACGTCCTGCGCATCGCGCTTGCCCTGCGTCACGTCGAACACGTCGCGCGCGATCGGCATCGCCAGCCCGTATCTGTCGGCCAGCGCCATCACCGTCGGCGCGCTCTTCACGCCTTCGGCAACCATGTTCATGCCCGCGATGATCTCGTCGATATGTCGCCCCTTGCCCAGTTCGACCCCGACGTGGCGGTTGCGCGACAGCGGGCTGGTACAAGTTGCGATCAGGTCGCCCATGCCGGTCAGCCCGGCGAAGGTTTCGGGCCGCCCGCCCATCGCGACGCCCAGCCGCGTAATTTCGGCCAGCCCGCGCGTCATCAGCCCCGCGCGCGTATTGTCGCCGGCGCCCAGCCCGTCGCCCATGCCGACCGCGATCGCGATGATATTCTTGAGCACGCCGCCCAGCTCGCAGCCGAGCAGGTCGGTGTTGGTGTAGACGCGGAACAGGCCGGAATGGAACACGGGCTGGAGCGCGCGCACCACGATCTCGTCCTCCATCGACAGGACGCTCGCCGCAGCCTGCCCCGTCATGATTTCGCGCGCCAGGTTCGGCCCGGTCAGGACGCCGACCGGATGGCCCGGCAGCACTTCCTCGATCAATTCGGTCATCCGCTTGCCCGACGCCAGCTCCAGCCCCTTGGTCAGGCTGATCACCGGCACCCAGGGGCGCAGGTGATTGCGCGCTTCCTCCAGCACGCCGCGAAAGCTGTGCGACGGAACGCCCATCACCAGCACATCGGCGCCCGCAACGACTTCGGCCATGTCGTTCGTCGCGCGCAACGCGGCGGGCAATTTGATACCGGGCAGATATTTGCGGTTCTCGCCGTCGGTGTTGATGCTCGCGACCGTCTCGACATCGCGTGCCCACAGCGTGATCGGCGCATTGCGCGACACGACCGACGCGACCGTCGTTCCCCAACTGCCCCCACCAAGCAGCCCGACCTTCAACCGCATGCCTCTCTCCCTGTTTCAGGCGAGACTGACGCGCAAATCAAAGCTTGGCAAGAAAGCCCTTCATCACGTCGGCTGTGCCGCGCGGAACTTCGATCATCGGGACGTGCCCGACATCCTCGAAGATATGGCTGCGGCTGCCCGCGATCCCCGCTTCCAGCACCGGGACGCAGCTTACGTCCAGCAACTTGTCGTGGCGGCCCCAGACGATCAGCGTTGGCACCTTCACCTCGCCCAAGCGCTCGTTGAGCGGATGGTCGCGCCCCTCGTTCGCGATGACCCAGAATATATGGTCGAGTTGATCGCGATATTTCAGCGCGTCAGCATAAAAGACGGGTTTCAGGCGCGCCGGAACAAAGGTCGGCTTGTGCACGACCATCGCCACCAGCCGGTCGGCATCGTCCAGATTGGCGATGATCAGCGGATTGTAATCCTCGTTCGCCGCCAGCTTCTGCAGCTCGCTTTCGTTCGCGCCGTTGATCCCCGCATTGTTGAGCAGCGTCAGGCTGGCGAGCGCGTCGGGATAATCCAGCGCGTAACGCAGCGCGATCCAGCCGCCCATGCTGTTCCCGGCGACATGCGGGCGCTGAAGCCCCAGCACGTCGGCAAAAGCCTTCAACCGCTCGGTCTGCGCCTGGATGTCATAGGCCAGGTTCGGATTGCGCTCATTCTCGCCGAACCCTGGCAGGTCGGGCGCGATCACATGATATTGGCGCGTCAGATAGGGCGCCAGAAACGACCAGTTATCCTTGTCGCCCGAAAAGCCGTGGACCAGCAGCAGCGTGGGCTTCGACGGATCGCCGCCCTCGAGATAGGGCCAGGTGCGGCCATCGACGACGACGCTCTTCTGCACCGTCTTGCCCCGCTTGCGGAGCAGCCAGCGCCCCAGAGCGACGAGGCGCGCGGGAAAGACGAAATACATCAGCGCAAAGGCGATCAGCGGCGCAAAGATCAGGACGAGCAGGACTCTCATGCCGTACCCGCCGGTTTCACGTCACCCGCCAGCTTCACATGGGCGTCGAACCACCCGACCAGATCGTCGAGCACCGCCGCCTGTTCGGGCTCGTTATAGATTTCGTGGAAAAGGCCCGGATAGATTTTGAGCGTCTTGTCGGCCGACGCCACATGCTCGAACAGATAGCGCGAGCCGTCGGGCGCGGTCAGGCTGTCCGCCTCGCCATGCTGGAGCAGGAGGGGCAGCGTGATGCCGGGCGCTCCCGCCTGCGCCGCCGCCATCGCGTCCATGAACTCCTTGCCCAGCCGCGCACCGATCTTGCCCGTATAAACCAGCGGATCGGCCAGATAGGCGGCGACCACCGCGGGATCGCGGCTCACCCCGTTGGCGTCGAGCGACAGGACGCCCAGTCGCGGGAAGAAGCGCGACAGGAAACGGCTGATCCAGACGGTAAAGCGCGATGGCGGGGCGGCGGGCAGGATCGCGGGGCCCGACAGGGCGGCGGCCACGAAGGCCCGCTGCCGCTCGATCAGGAACAGCGTCGCGATCAGACCGCCCATGCTGTGCCCCAACAACAGCCGCGGCGTGTCGCCGTGATTGACCTCGACCAGCGTCAACAGCTCGGCCATGCCGTCGGTAAAGGCGGAGAAGCGCGGCACGAAGCCGCCGTCGCCGTCCGATTGTCCGTGGCCCCAATGATCGATCGCATAAACGGCATAGCCGGCGTCGGTCAGCCGCTTCGCCACATGCGCATAACGCCCGGCATGTTCGGCATAGCCGTGCGCGAGCAGCACGACCGCTTTGGGCAGGCCGGCGGGCAGCCAGTGCGTGACGTGCAACCGCGCCCCCGCACCGGCCGAACCCGGCGGCAGGATCACGGCGGTTTCGCTCAACGGACCGCCTTCTTCAGCGCCGAGCTGCGGTGGCCGGGGCCGTCATCGCCGCCCTTGTCGATCTTCGCCAGGATGGCGTCGAGCGCGCGGCTGATCGCGGTCTGGGTACGCACCATCTCAATCTTCGGCCAGGCCGTGCGCTTGCCGGTTTCGATCAGCTCCTCGATATCCTCGCGCGACAGGTCGCTCAGAATCTTGGTCGGCGACCAGAATTTCGGCGGACGTATGATATTGATGTCGCCGGTATATTCCTGGTTGATTACCGACCGCGCCATATTCGCCAGGCTGTTCAGCGGCGGCACCAACTCCAGCGGCTTCTGAAAGATCACCATATTGGCGTTCAGCCACGCCTTGAAGGTCGCCATCGACGCGTGCTGGATCGCTTCGATCGGCGCCATCTGCTTGCGCGTGTCGGTCGCGAAGGGCAGCGCCAGCGGGTTCGCCTGGCTGACGATATGGTGGTTGACGCCGTACAGGCGCTCCAGCCGTTTGGTCGGAATGTCGTGCGTCACCGATCCGTCGACCCAGCGCCGGTCGGGCTGATAGGGTACGCGCGCGCCATTCTCGTCGCGCGCCATCAGCATCACCGGCGGAAACACGCCCGGCACCGCGCAGGAGGCGAGCACTGCCTCGCGGATCAGGACGTTCGGCGCGGTGATCGCGTTGAGCAGGCGACCGTTCTGGTGCTTCTCGGCGGGGGCGACCGACACGTTCAGATGCCGTCCGCTGATCTCATAGGCCTCCTGGAACGTCAGGTCGGGGATCAGCTCGGCCAGCCGGTTGCGCACCTCGTCGGGGGCAAGTCGGCGCAGCTCGACGTCGCGGTCGGGATTGGCCAGCTTGTCGCTTTCCAGAAAGGCGCCGACGTCGGATGTTTTGCGCGTGCAAACGACCGCGGCGACGATCGATCCGCCGCTCGAACCCGCCAGGATCGTGGGCAGCACACCCTCGTCCCACAGCGCCTTCACGACCCCGACATGGAAGAACAGGAAACTTCCGGACCCCGAAAGCAACAACGCGGACCGGCCATAACAATGCTGCGCACGGCGGAAAAAGTCGCGTTTCTCCTCCCGCGCGATGCTGCGCGACGCCGAAATCTTGTCGAGCGCCGCAACAACTTCGACAACATACGCCTCGATCAGCGTCTTCGTCCCGAACCGCGCCTTCTGATAGAGCCGCTCGTGCCCCATGCCGTCGATATTACCGTGGATCCCTTCGTTCAGGACGAAGAGCAGCCCCTTGGCGTCACCAGCCGCCGACAGCTTGCGAAGCTTTTCGAGGCGCGCGCGGATTGCCTTGTAATCGAAATGCCGGCTTTCATCGGCATCGCGCCACGCCTGCATCCCCGATTTCGCATCATGCGCCTGCGCCGCTTTCGACCAGGCGGCATAATCGGGCGCGCGAACAAGCTCGGCGTCAGCGCTGAGCGTCGGTGCGAAAATCATTCGGTCGTCCTGCAAGATGGCTATTTCTTCCGATTCTTGCCGGTTACGTTGCCTTTGGCAACCGGTTTTGCCGGGTTCTTTGTGGCCGGTTTCGGGGCAGCCTTGGCTTTCGCCCTAACCTTGGGAGCCGTTTCGGATGCCGCTTTCGGCTTTGCCGTAGCGGCTTTCGGCTTCTCCGGCTTGGGTGTCGCGGCCATGAGGTCGGCAAAACTCTGATCGATACATTCCCGGAAAAAGGCGATGTCGGGCATGATCGCGCGCTCGCCGATGATCGAGAAGGCGATGCGGCCGTTGTAGCTGGGCGTCGCGATAAACAGCCCCATGTTGTTCGCGAGAGGTGCCATGCCATATTGTTGAACGAGCTGCGCACCCGCCAGATACAGCGGCACCTGCGCGCCCGGCACGTTCGATATGAAGAGGTTCGTACCGCGCACCGCGAAGCGCTCGCTCGTCAATATGCGCGCGACCGCGGCCATCGTCGCACCGGGAATATGCTGCGACAGGTCGGTCATGATCCGCGCGCTGACGCCCGCCTTCGCCTCCTTCGCCTCGACCGTATAGTCGCGGACCGCCGCGAGCCGTTCGAGCGGATCGGCGATGTCGGTGCGGATCGGCACGCTCATCGCCGACACCTGATTGCCCGGCGTGCTCGCCTTGCCCGCGCCCTTTTCCTTGCCGCGCAGATTGATCGGAGCAACCGCGACGAGGCTCTCCTTCGGCAACTCCTTATGCTTGGCGAGATATTTGCGCAGCGCGCCGCCGACGGTGGTCAGCACGACGTCGTTGACGGTGGCGCCGGGCACCTTCTTGCGTATCTCCGCAACATCGGCGAGCGCGACCGTCGTGCCCTCGAACATCTTGTGCGGGCCGACCGGCGCGTTGAAGCGTGTCTCGGGCACTCCGGCGGTCATTCCGCCCTCCGCCATGGACTTGCGCGCCGAGGCGACGATCGCGGGCGACACTTTCATCAGCGCGTTCATGAATTTGACGGGCGACTGCAGCGACGCCGACCAGGCGCGCGTCACCGTCTCGGCGCTCGACGGCGCACGGCCCAGCTCTTCGAGCGGTGGCGGCTCGGCGATCGCAGGCGCGCCCTTCGCATCGATGTCGCTCATTGCGATGAAGGCATGCGCGCCCGACGCGCCGTCGACCGCCGCATGATGGACGCGGTGAAGCATCGCGAAGCTGCCCTTGGGAATGCCGGGAATCCGGTCCAACCCCTCGATGATATAGATGTCCCAGAGCGGCCGGTTCATATCCATCGGCTTCGAGAAATAACGCGCCACCGCGATGCAGAACTGCCGCCAGTCGCCAGGCTCGGGCAGGCGCGCATGGCTCATATGCGCCTCGATGTCGAAATGTTCGTCCTCGACCCAATAGGGATGGTCGAGGTCGAAGGGCAGCCGGTGGAGGCGGCGTTTGAACAGCGGCGAGGTATCGACGCGCCCCTCGACATGCCGGATGATATCCTTGAACCGCACGAAGCCGCCGGGGGCGGTCGATGGGTCATAGATATAGACGCCCATGATGTGCGTCAGATTGTTCGCTGTCTGCGTATAGAGAAATTGGGCATCCTGCGCGCTGAGTTGCTTAAGCATCGGGTCCTCCCGGTAATTTGTCGGCGAGCGCCGTCGTCGACAGGCGCATCGATTCCATGACGTTGGCCAGCCCGCGGAGTTCCGCGAGCAAGGCGCGACGCGCAGCCAGACCGTCAGGCGTCGCGATCTCTGCCAGCCCCATATGCCGCATCAATGACAGACCGTTTTCGAACAACAGCTTGCCGATCGCGGCTTCGCTGCTGATGCGGCGGAGCAGATAGGCCTGCCGACCCTCGACCAGCGCCGCGTCCAGCAACGCCTTGGCATCGACCTCGTCGCCGGGCTTTGCGCGCGTCAACAGTTCGGCGACGACCGAATAGGCCTCGGCAAAGGGCAGCAGGATCGCATGTCCGACGACGGGCTGACAGCGGCGGAGGAGCTGCGCGATCCCACGGTCGCCGCTTGCGAGGCGGCGATCCCACACCGGATCGATGCGCACGAGTTCGGCTTCGATCGCGGCGCGATGCTCGTCGCGCGGGGGATAGAAGAATTCGAATTTGAAGAGATCGCGAAGGCGGTCGATCCGCGTCCAGAAGGTGGCGGTCGCATCGCCCTCCCCACCGTCGCGGAGCTGAAAAAGCGCAAGTTCGATCATCGCGCGGTCGAGGAAATGATGCGCGATGATGTTGCGGTAATAGCTTGCCATCGGATGCTTGGCGGGATCGATCGAATAGACATTCTCGCTCCCCGCCTCGTAGCGGGTGAGGAGCCCGCTCTCGACGAGCGTGTCCACCGTAGCCGACAGCGCGCCATCGTCGCTGCTTTCCAGTTCCTTGCTGAGCCGGATACCGCGCGTCCGCGCCCAGTCGGTGACGGCCGCGATTGCCGCGATCAGTTCCGCCGCGGTCGCACCGCGTGGGGCGAGGCCGAGCAGGATCAGGCACATCACCGAGGTGACGGTCAGCGGCGTCACCCGGTTCGCTTCCACCGCGACGGCGAATGCAATCTTTTCGAGCGCGCGCTTGTCGTCGGGTCCCGGCGCTTCGGCGATCACCACAGGCTCGCCGATGTCGAGGCGGATGCGGCCCGACGGCTCCTTCAGGCTTTTCATATAGCCCAGGAACCAGCTCAGACTCTCGGGCTTCTTGTTTCGTCCGGTCTGTTCGGCGGCATATTCCTCGACGTCGCGGATCAGGTCGAAACTGGTCACGAAAGGGACGAAATGGACATCGCGCGTGCCGGTCGCGTGCGCGGCATCGAGGACATATTTCATCAGACCATATTTCGGCGGCATCAGCTTGCCGAGGCGCGAGCGCGTCCCCTCGAACGCCCAGCTCAGCGGAAAGCGCTTGGCGAGCAGCCAGGCGATATAGTGGCGCAAGACGATCTTGTAGACCGGCTGGTCCTGGAAGCTCCGCCGGATGAAGATCATCCCCGACCGCCGAAAGAATTCGCCCATGATCGCGAAGTCGAGGTTTGCGCCGCCGAAGCTGTGCAGCACCGGCATATCATTTTCATACAGCAGGCGGCTGGGCGTCGCGCCGTCGATATAGGTCTTGTGCGTGAAGAGGATCGAGGTCGGATGCTCGCGAAGGATGTCGCGGAGCTTCGCCAGTTCGGCGGCATCGACCTCCATCTCCGGCGCGTAGCCGCCGAACATCATCCGGTCGAGGCGCGCGCGAAGATCCAGGAACAACGCCGACGGACGCGCGATGACCTCCTTCATCAGCGGGCGTGCCTCGCGATAGAGATCACCGACCGGACGACCGAGTTGCTCCGACAGTTCGGCGAGTGCCGCGCGGAACTTGGGGCTGGTGCGGAGGCCGTCGGCGACGAAGCGCGGAACCTTGTAGCGGCTGCCGCGAATGCCGCGCTCGGCGACATCGAGCGCCAGCGCCGCCTGCCGTGCGACGAAGCCCGCGAATTCGGGGCTGTCGGCACCCTCGCCATCGCCGCCGCCTGTCTGCGCGCAGAAACGGTCGCGCAGCGTATCGAGCGTCGCCGCCTCGCCGACCAATATATGCGCGCGACGCCGATCGCGAAGCAAGATCAACCGGGCGCGGAGCGGTCCCGGGTGCCGCGGATCGCCAAAGATCAGGTGGCGGAATTTGATCGCTCGATCACGGTCGAAACCGGGGATACGCCATGCGACGCGCAGCGGCACGACCTGCCGCGACGGTGTACCGCCAAGCCGCGCCTGAAGCACATCGACAGGCAGCGCATGGTCGCCATCCTCGATGTCGAGGCTCGCCCATTGCGGTTCCTCGTCACCGCTGGTCGAGTGGATCCAGTCGAGCAGGATGCGCCGTTCGACGCCATGCCTTGCATCGATGATATAGAGCCGGTCGGCCGCTTCCTCCGCCACGATCGCAGTGCGGGGCGTTCCGTCCGCCACAGCCTATACTCCCTCCGTCATCGCGTGCGTAGCGAAGCAATCCAACGTTGAGCAGACCGCTCTGGATTGCTTCGCTACGCTCGCAATGACGATGTGGGACATGCGCTAGGCTTTCCTTCCCTTTCGGGGAGGAGCCTTTTTCTCGACCGCCTTTTTCTTGGGCGCTGCTTTCTTCGCCGGCGCCTTTTTGGCCGACGCTTCCTTCACCGCGGCCTTCTTCGGTGCGGGTTTCTTGGCCGGGGCCACCTCAACCGGCGCCCCGTCTTCCTTCGCCACCGCCTCGGCTGCGCTTTCCTCCGGCTGGCCAAGCGTGCGCAGGAACATGTTCCGCACGTCGCGGACATGACCATTCAGCGTCTTCACGCTCCACTTCGACGTGTCGACGGGCGGCAGCACGGTGACGCGGACCGTTGCCGGACGCATCACGAATTCATTCTTCGGCGCGACGTCGGTGGCGTTGTGGATCACGATCGGAACGATCGGGACGCCCGCCTGCATTGCCAGATGAAAAGCCCCCTTCTTGAAGGGTGCCAGCTTCGGCGTCAGCGTTCGCGTGCCTTCGGGCGAGATACAGATCGACTTGCCTTCGTGCCGGATCGCGTCGACCAGCGGTTCCATCGCCTTGATCGCGCTCTTTCCGTCGGCGCGGTCGACGAACACGGTGCCACCCCATTCCATCAGCTTGCCGAGGATCGGGATATCGCGGATTTCCTTCTTGCCCACCCCGCCCATGTCGCGGCGGATGAGCTTGGCGAGGATCATCACGTCCGCCTTGCTCTGATGATTGAAGATGAAAATGCACGGACGCGACGACCAGAGATATTTTTCGTCCTCGACCTCCAGTTCGACGCCGGTGATCGCCGTCGCGAAGTCGCCGAACAATCCGATCGAGAAGTTCGCGGCCTCACGCTGCGAGCGGGTCAGCGCCCAGATCGGCAGGCCGGCCGCGAACGCACCGACCAGCGAGCCGGTGGCATAGATGGTACGGGTATAATCGACCCACGACGGCGTGCCCCGGCTGCCGAAACGCTGGACGGGCCAGTTCCGCTCGTCGGCGATGCCCTTGAGCTTCATATTCGGATTGAGCGGTCGCGGCTTGCCGACCCGTTCGAGCAATTCGATATCGTCGTCGCTGTCCGAATAGAAAAAGCTCTGATCCAGATCGAGGCCATATTCCGCAGCAAGCTCTTCGGCCGCGAGCACCTTGCCTTCGCCGAAGCAGAGCGGCCGGATGATCTCGCCGGTAAAAACGCCATCCTCGATCTCATAGGCCGAGCATTTGATGTCGGCGATGCCAAGATCCCGCGCCGTGGGCTCGATCTGATAGATCGTCGCGGACGAAATGATCGCGACGCGATGTCCCTTTGCCTGGTGCGCCTCGATGATCGCGCGCGCCTCGGGATAGATTTTGCGCGCGATATGCTTTTTGTAGAGCTCCTCGCCAAACTCGATGAAGCTCTCCTCGTCGACGCCCTTCATGAATTTGGCGGCGGCGGTCATGAGTCCCGAAAAGCCGATCTGTCCCAGGCTGTGCTGCGCGACCACCTGTGCGGTCTCGGCAATCTCTTCCACCGACATTTCGCGACGCTGGAATTTCTCGCGCAGCATCGCGGTCGCGGAATAGCCCGAGATGATCGTCCCGTCGAAATCGAAGAGCGCGGCAATGTGCGGTCCGGGTTCGGACGCCAGAACTTCTTCCAAATGTGGCTGCGGCCTCGGCACGCGCATCTCCCCACCAGCGACTATCTTGCCGCTTTCTCCTGCACGATGGCAGTAAAGATGGCGTTTATCAATGGCGCGAAAGTGCAGATGCCTCGCGTGCCAGTGTCTCGATTCTGGCCGGGTCGAGCGGCCCCGACGGAACCACCCAACTACCGCCGACGCACAGCACCGGATCGAGCGCGAGCCATTCGGGCGCGGTCGCGGCGCTGATCCCGCCCGTCGGACAGAAATTGACCCCGCCGAAGGGGCCGGAGAGCGCCTTCAACGCCGCGACACCGCCGCTCGTCGCTGCCGGAAAGAATTTGAAGCTGTCGAGCCCGATATCGAGCCCCATCATGATGTTCGACGCGTTGGCGACACCGGGCAGAAAGGGAATGCCGGCGGAAACCGCGGCCTCGCCCAGACTGTCGGTCAGCCCCGGCGACACGATGAATTCGGCGCCGGCATCGATTGCGGCGTTGAGCATGCCAACGTTCAGCACAGTGCCCGCGCCGACCACGGCGCCCGGTACCTTCTTCATCGCCGAAAGCGCATCGAGCGCGGCGGGCGTACGCAAGGTGACCTCGAGCACCCGCAGGCCGCCCGCAACGAGCGCTTCGGCCATCGGCACCGCATCCTCGACCCGGTCGATCACGATGACCGGGATGACCGGGGCAATACGCATGATCTGTTCGATGCCGCTATCAGACATTCATTTTCTCCATCCTCGATGCGTTGCCGCGCGAAAGCCCGTCGCAGGCTAAATGACTTGTTCCATTGCCGCCAGGATCGCCGAACCGCCCTTTTCGGCTTCGTCGGCATGATGGCGAAAGAGGGCGAACAATTCGCGGCCCACGCCGACGGCCGGCGGCGGCGCCTTGGCGGGAAGACGCGTTGCCCATTCGGCACCGTCAACCAGCGCAACGACTTCGCCCTTGCGCGCGCAGACCCGAACGACATCGCCGTCCTGAAGATAGGCGAGCGGGCCGCTGGCTCCGTCGGCACCGGGCAGCGCCTCGGGCGACAGATGGATCACGGCGGGCACCTTGCCACTCGCGCCCGACATGCGCCCGTCGGTGAGCAGCGCGACGCGATACCCCTTGTCCTGCAGCACGCCCAGCGGCGGGGTCAGCTTGTGCAGTTCGGGCATGCCGTTCGCGCGCGGTCCCTGGAAGCGCACCACGACGACGACGTCGCGATCGAGTTCGCCAGCCTTGAACGCGGTCAGCACCTGGTTCTGATCGTCGAATATCCGGCACGGCGCCTCGATCGTCCAGCGATCCTCGGCAACCGCACTGGTCTTGATGATCGCGCGGCCGAGATTGCCCGCGAGCAGACGCATTCCCCCGTCGGGCGAAAAAGGCGCTGCGACGGGGCGCAGCATCACATCGTCGCGGCTCTCGGCCGGGGCAGCCTGCCAGTGCAACTCATCGTCCACCAGTACCGGCTCCGAGGCATAATCGGCCATGGTTCCGCCAACGGTCAGCACGTCACCATGGAGCAGCCCGGCGCCCAGCAACTCGCGCACGACGAAACCGATGCCTCCGGCGGCGTGGAAATTGTTCACGTCGCCCGCGCCATTCGGATAGACGCGCGCGAGCAGCGGCACCGCATGGCTCAATTCGTCGAAATCCTGCCAGTCGATGATGATCCCGGCCGCGCGCGCGATCGCCGGCAGGTGGATGGCATGGTTGGTCGATCCCCCGGTGGCGAGCAGGCCGATCGCCGCGTTGACGATCGCCTTTTCATCGACGCAGCGGGCCAGCGGGCGATAGTCGTCGCCGCTCCAGCCGATCGCGGCAATCCTGTGCGTCGCCGCGCGCGTCAGTTCCTGCCGCAGCTTGGTCCCCGGGTTGGTGAAAGCGCTGCCGGGAACATGAAGCCCCATCAGTTCCATCATCATCTGGTTGCTGTTCGCGGTGCCGTAAAAGGTACAGGTGCCCGCGCCGTGATAAGAGGCGGCTTCGGCCTCGAGCAGTTCGTCGCGCGTCGCCTTGCCCTCGGCATAGAGCTGACGGATGCGCTGCTTTTCCTTGTTCGCGAGGCCCGACGGCATCGGACCCGCGGGGACGAGGATTTGCGGCAGGTGGCCAAAGCGCAGCGCGCCGATCAGCAGGCCGGGAACGATCTTGTCGCAGATGCCGAGCAGCAACGCGCCCTCGAACATCGCGTGGCTCAGCGCAATCACCGTGCCCTGCGCGATATTGTCGCGGCTGAACAGCGACAGGTCCATGCCCGCCTGTCCCTGCGTCACCCCGTCGCACATCGCCGGTACGCCGCCCGCGACCTGCGCGGTGACGCCGACCTCGCGCGCGAAGATTTTGATTTGCTCGGGGTAGCGGCCATAGGGCTGATGCGCCGAAAGCATGTCGTTGTAGCTGGTGACGATGCCGATGTTCATCGCCGCATTGGTCCGGATCGCCGCCTTGTCGTCGCCCGCCGCGGCAAAGCCGTGAGCCAGGTTGCCGCAGGACAAATTCCCGCGGTTCGTCCCCGCCTCGCGCTGGCGTTCCATCAGGTCGAGATAGGCAGCGCGGCCCTTGCGGCTGCGCTGGACGATCCGGTCGGTGACCTTTGCTATGGCGGGGTGAAGATCAGTCATGCCAACTCGCTCCGTCGCGCTCGATGAGCGCGATTGCACTCGACGGCCCCCAGCTTCCCGCCGTGTAGTTCTGCGGCGCCATGTCGACCGCCGCCCAGGCGTCGCGGATCGAATCGATCCACTGCCACTGCGCCTCCACCTCGTCGCGGCGCACGAACAGCGTCTGGTCGCCCTCGATGAAGTCGAGCAGCAGCCGTTCATAGGCGATGCGCCGCCGCTCGCCCTCGAAGCTGTGCGACAGCGACACGTCGAGCGTCACTTCCTTCAGCTTCACGCCATCGCGGTCGAGGCCCGGCTGCTTCGCCATCACCTTGACCCGGATATTCTCCTCCGGCTGCAGGTTGATGATCATCATGTTCGCATCGAGCTTGCCCGACCCGGCGCGCGCGAAGATGTTGTGCGGCACCGGCTTGAACTGGATCAGCACTTCGGACTTGCGTTCGGGCATGCGCTTGCCCGTCCGCAGGTAGAAGGGCACGCCCTTCCAGCGCCAATTGTCGATGAACGCCTTGATCGCGACGAAGGTCTCCGTATTCGACGGATGGCCCAGTTCATCGGCATAGCCCGCAACCGCCGCGCCGCCGACGGCGCCGCTGGTATATTGGCCCTTCACGCTGTGCGCCTTCACGTCGTCGGTCTGCATCTTGCGCAGCGACCGGAGCAGCTTGACCTTTTCGTCGCGCACGGCGGTCGACGACACGCTGGCGGGCGGCTCCATCGCGATGATCGCGAGCAGCTGGAGCATATGGTTCTGCACCATGTCCTTCAGCGCGCCGACCCCGTCGTAGTAGGAGACGCGCCCCTCCAGCCCCACGGTCTCGGCGACGGTGATCTGGACGTGATCGATCGCCTGCGCATTCCACAGCGGTTCGAACAGCATGTTGGCGAAGCGCAGCGCCAGCAGGTTCTGGACCGTTTCCTTGCCCAGATAATGGTCGATGCGGAAAACATGATCCTCGGCAAAGGCATCGCCAACCTGCGCATTGACCTCTCGCGAGGAAGCAAGGTCGTGGCCGATCGGCTTTTCCATCGCGATCCGGCATTCGGCGCAGGCGATGCCCGCGGCCTTCAGCCCCTGCGCGATCGGCCCGAACATCGACGGCGGGGTCGACAGATAGGCGCCGATCGGACGGCCCATCCGGTCGCCGAGCAGGGCCGCAAGGTCGTCATAACCGGTGCCCGCGCCCGCATCGACCGGACAATAGTCAACGCGATCGAGAAAGCCGGCGATCTGTTCCTCGTCCAGCCGATCGGCGGGCAGATGGTCGTCCAGCGCCTTGCGCACCATGTCGTGACACGCCGCGCGGTCCATCCGGGAGCGCCCCGACGCGATGATCGTCAGGACGTCGGCGAGCAGCCCGTCGACATGCAGATTATAGAGCGAGGGAAACAGCATGCGCTGCGCGAGGTCGCCCGTCGCGCCGAAAAGGATCAGGGTTTCGACTTTCACGCTCACTTCAGTCCCCTTGGTATAGTTTCAACGAATTGGAGAATGCCCGGCACGAATGCAACGCGCATACGTAGGCCGCATACGATGTCGCCCCTTGGCAAAAGCGCCAGCGCTGCCGTAGGGCAGCGTCATGCCCGACAGCGTACAACCCTATGATGTCATCGTCGTCGGCGGCGGTGTCAATGGTGCCGGCATTGCGCGCGATGCCGCCGGGCGCGGCGCGCGCGTGCTGCTGCTGGAGGCAGGCGACCTGGCGCGCGGCACTTCTTCGGCGTCGACAAAGCTGATTCACGGCGGGCTGCGCTATCTGGAGCATTATGAGTTCGCCCTGGTCCGCGAGGCGCTGAAAGAGCGCGAAACACTGTGGAGCATTGCGCCGCACATCATCTGGCCGCTGCGTTTCGTCCTGCCGTATCGCGACGGCCTGCGCCCGCGCTGGCTGCTGCGGCTGGGACTGTTCCTCTATGACCATATCGGCGGACGGAAGAAGCTGCCCGCCACGCGCTCGATCGATTTGCGGCAGCACGAAGCCGGCGAACCGCTTCAGCCCCGATATACAAAGGCGTTCGAATATTCGGACGGCTGGGTCGACGATGCGCGACTCGTCCTGCTCAACGCGCGCGATGCCGCCGACAGGGGCGCGCGGGTGAGAACGCACACGCGCGCCGAGTTGATGCGCGTCGAGGATGGCCTGTGGGTCGTCGAGGCAAGCGACGATCGCGGCTACAGCTATCGCTTCACCGGAAAGAGCCTGGTCAACGCCGCGGGGCCCGCAGTGCTCGACCTGCTCGCGCGCGCGTCGGCACCGCCCGATTACAAGATGCGGCTCGTTCGCGGTTCGCACATCGTCGTGCGCAAACAGTTCAGGCACGATTATGCCTATTTCTTCCAGCTCCCCGACGGCCGCATCTTTTTCGCCATTCCCTATGAGCGCGACTTCACCCTGATCGGAACGACCGATCAGGATCATGAGGGGCCGCTTGAAGGCGTCCATGCGAGCGCCGAGGAAATCGAATATCTGTGCGAGGGCGCGAGCCAATATTTCCGCGAAGCGGTGACCCCGCGCGACGTCGTCTGGACCTATTCGGGCGTGCGGCCGCTGATCGAGGATGGTTCGGGCCGGCCGGAGGCGGCCACGCGCGGCTATCGCATCGACCTGGACCTGGAGGAAGGCGCGCCGCTGCTCACCATCTATGGCGGCAAGATCACCAGCTATCGCCACGTCGCCGAACATGCCGTCGACGAGCTGGCGGCCCACATCCCCGCGGTGTCGGGGAAGCACTGGACCGCCAAGGCGCCGCTGCCCGGCGGGGATTTCCCGACCGACGGCGCCGCGGCGCTCAAGGCCGATTACAAGCTCGCCTATCCCTTTCTGACCGCGGCGACGGTCGATCGCATCGTCAAGGCCTATGGCACCGACGCGCGCCAGTGGCTGGGCGACGCCGACGGATGGGATGCACTGGGCGGTGAGATCGGGCACGGGCTGTCCGCCGCCGAGGTCGAGTGGATGACGACCCGCGAATGGGCGCGCGATATCGAGGATATCCTGTGGCGGCGCAGCAAGCTGGGCCTTTTGTTCGACGACGGGGATGTCGCGAAGCTGGCCGCCTGGCTGGACACCAAGCGGCCGCTGTCGCAACCGGCCTAGGCGACCAGCGCCAGCGCGTCGGCGCCGGCGGGGAAATGCGGACGGCCGCTCCGGTCGTGCACCGCCGCCCAGACGGCTTCGGCGACATCGCGTTCGGTCGTGAACAGCGCAGGGGCAGCCATGCCCGCGAGGATTGGCGCGGCGTGGCTGGCATAGGGTTCGGGCAGCACATCCTCCATCCGGACGTCGGTGTTCGCGGTAAAGGCGGTCGTCGGTCCATAGCCGGGCTCGACGAGCTTCACCGCGATACCGAGCGGTTCGAGTTCGTGGGCGAGCGCATTGGTGAAGCCCTGGATCGCGGTCTTGCTGCCCGTATAGGCGGCGGCATAGGGGAAGGAGGCCAGCGTTGCCGACGAGGTGACGTTGACGATCGTCCCCGCCCCGCGGTCGCGCATCTGCGGAATGACCGCCTGCGTCATCGCGATCGTGCCGAGCGTGTTGGTCGCATAGACGTCGGCGATGCGGCGCATGGGGGAATGTTCGAGTGCGCCGAACAGGCCGATGCCGGCGTTGTTGACGAGCACGTCGATCGGGCCGGCGCGTTCGAGGGCCAGGGCGATGCTGTCGGAATCGGTTACGTCGAGAGGGAGGATGGTGGGAGGATTGGAAGGTGCAAAAGGTGCCGCGCAGGGCGTTCGCATCGTTGCGACAACTTTCCAGCCGTTTTCGTGAAAATATTTAGCAGTTTCAAGGCCATATCCCGACGAACAGCCGGTGATCAGAATCGTTTTCATCATCTTTCCTTTCAGAGTGCGATGAAAGAGAGCTAGCGCGCGGGTGCCGGACGATCTATAATCAGAAATCCTCAAAATATTCGAGATAGTCCAACAAGTGCTCGACCCCCTGTCCGATATCATCGCCCTGCTCCGCCCCACGACGGTCTTTGCGAAAGCTATCAGCGGTGCCGGAAGTTGGGGCGTGCGCTATTCCTCGTTCGGCGATCCGAGCTTTTGCACGGTCCTGGACGGGTCGTGCCGCCTGACCATCGACGGCGCGGCGCCGATCGTGCTGGAGGCGGGCGATTTCGTGCTGCTGCCCGCGACGCCCGCCTTTACCATGACGGGGCTGACCGACGCGGGGGCCGACGAGCCGGTCGCGATCGATCCGCATGCGACAACGGGCTTTTCGGGCGAAATGCGCCATGGCGACCCCGACGGCGCGCCCGACGTGCGGATGCTGGGCGGCTATTTCGCCTTTGCCTCGCCCGACGCGGCGCTGCTGGTGTCGCAGCTTCCGGCGCTGATCCACCTGCGCGGCGCCGAGCGGCTGGCGACGCTGGTCCGCATGGTGCGCGACGAAGCGAGCCACGACCGGCCGGGACGCGACCTGGTGCTGGCGCGGCTGGTCGAGGTGCTGCTGATCGACGCGATCCGATCGGTCGGAAGCGACGAAGCGCCGCCAGGCCTGCTGCGCGGGCTGGCCAACCCGCAACTGGCAAAGGCGATCCGCCGCATCCACGACGCCCCGGCACAGGGCTGGACGGTCGCCGCGCTCGCAAAGGAGGCCGCGCTGTCACGCTCGGCCTTCTTCGATCGCTTCGCGCGCATCGTTGGCGTGCCGCCGATGGAATATGTGCAGGGCTGGCGCATGAGCCTGGCCAAGGACATGCTGCGTCGCGGCGCAGGAAAGCTGGACGAGATCGCCGCGCGCGTCGGCTATGGGTCGGCAAGCGCGTTCAGCACCGCCTTTGCGCGGCAGGTCGGGGTGCCGCCGAAGCGATACGCGCTGATGGCGGGTTAGCGGGGCTTGCGCGGCGGCGGCGGGGACGGCGGCGGCGGAGAGGGCGGCTTGCGCAAGGCCTCCTCGCGCAGCCGGTTTTCGCGCGCGGCCAGTTCCTCGAACCGGCAGAGCGGGATCGGTGCGGGCGGGCTTTTCTTTTCGGTCATCGCGGCCTCGTCACCCCGGACTCGATCCGGGACCCCGCCAATCTGAACGAAAGCGGGATGCCGGATCAAGTCCGGCGTGACGAAAATGCCAAAATCAGGCCGCTTCGGCTTCGATGTCGGCCGGCAGGCGGATCATATAGTCGAACGCCGACAGCGCCGCCTTCGACCCCTCGCCCATCGCGATGACGATCTGCTTGTAGGGGACGGTGGTGCAGTCGCCCGCCGCGAAGATGCCCACGTGGCTGGTCTCGCCGCGATGGTCGACCTCGATCTCCCCATGCCGCGACAGGGTGACCGTGTCCTTCAGCCATTCGGTGTTCGGGACGAGGCCGATCTGGACGAAGACGCCCTCCAGCTCGATCTGGTGATCGGCGTCCTTGTTGCGGTCCTTGTACGCCAGGCCGGTCACCTTTTCGCCGTCGCCCAGCACCTCGGTCGTCAGCGCCGAGGTGATGATGCGGACGTTGGGCAGGCTGGCGAGCTTCCGCTGCAGCACCGCGTCGGCGCGCAGTTCGCCGTCGAATTCGATCAGCGTCACATGCGCCACCAGCCCGGCCAGGTCGATCGCCGCCTCGACCCCGCTGTTGCCGCCGCCGATCACCGCGACACGCTTGCCCTTGTACAGCGGGCCGTCGCAGTGCGGGCAATAGGCCACGCCCTTGTTGCGATATTGCTCCTCGCCCGGCACGCCGAGCTGACGCCAGCGCGCGCCGGTCGACAGGATCACGGTGCGCGCCTTCAGCGACGCGCCGCTGGCCAGCCGCACCTCGTGCAGGCCGCCCTCGGTCTTTGCCGGGATCAGCTTTTCCGCGCGCTGCAGGTTCATGATGTCGACGTCATAATCCTTCACATGCTGTTCGAGCTGCGCGACGAGCTTTGGCCCCTCGGTATGCTGGACCGAGATGAAATTTTCGATCGACAGCGTGTCGAGCACCTGTCCGCCGAAGCGTTCGGCGGCGATGCCGGTGCGGATGCCCTTGCGCGCCGCATAGATGGCGGCCGCGGCGCCCGCAGGACCGCCGCCGACGACGAGCACGTCGAACGCGTCCTTCGCTGCGATCTTTTCCGCTGCCTTCGCCTCTGCGCCGCTGTCGAGCCTGGCGAGAATCTGTTCCAGTTCCATGCGGCCCTGGCCGAAATTTTCGCCGTTCAGAAAGATCGTCGGCACCGCCATGATCTTGCGGTCCTCGACATCCGCCTGGAACAGGCCGCCGTCGATCGCGGTGTGGGTGATGCGCGGATTGATCACGCTCATCAGGTTGAGCGCCTGCACGATGTCGGGGCAATTCTGGCACGACAGCGAGAAATAGGTTTCGAAATGATGGTCGCCGTCCAGCGCGGCGATCTGTTCGATCACCTCGGGCGCGGTCTTGGGCGGATGGCCCCCGACCTGCAGCAGCGCGAGGACGAGCGAGGTGAATTCATGGCCGAGCGGAATACCCGCAAAGCGCACCGCGACATCGGGATTGCCGACGCGGCGGATCAGGAAGCTGGGACGGCGCGCATCGTCGTCGGTCTGCGACACGCTGACCTGATCCGACAAGGCGGCGATTTCGTCGAGAAGCGTCGCCAGCTCGGCCGACTTCGGCCCATCGTCGAGCGACGAGAGGAGTTCGATCGGTTCACGAAGATTCGTGAGAAGACCTTGAAGCTGTTGCTTCAGATTGGCGTCGAGCATGGGGAGAGCTCCTGCGAGAGGGGAAAAGCATCCGTGTGCTCCCGCGAAGGCGGGAGCCCAGAGCAGCAGAGCGCAAGCGCTGCGGCTTTTCGCTCTGGGCCCCCGCCTCCGCGGGGACACACGGCAATTTTTATTTAGATCTTGCCGACGAGGTCGAGCGAGGGAGCGAGCGTTTCGGCGCCTTCTTCCCACTTCGCGGGGCAAACTTCGCCCGGGTGGCTGACCCAATACTGCAGCGCCTTGATCTTGCGCAGCAGCTCGGCGGCGTTGCGGCCCACACCCTCAGGCGTGATTTCCAGGAGCTGGATTTCACCCTGCGGGTCGAGGACGAAAGTGCCGCGGTCGGCCAGGCCGACGCCCTGGCGCAGAACCTCGAAATTGTTCGAGATCGTGTGGTTCTGGTCGCCGACCATATAATAGTTGATCTTGCCGATCGCCGGCGACGTGTCGTGCCAGGCCTTGTGGCTGAAATGCGTGTCGGTCGACACGGCATAAACCTCGACGTCCATCTTCTGCAGCGTCGGGTAGATGTCGGCCAGATCTTCGAGTTCGGTCGGGCAGACGAAAGTGAAGTCGGCCGGGTAGAAGAAGAAGACCGCCCACTTGCCCTTTACGCTCTCGTCGCTGACGTCGACGAACTTGCCGTCCTTATAGGCGGTGGCGTTGAAGGGTTTGATGGTCGTGTTCAGAACAGACATTCGGGAGAGCTCCTTTGTTGTTGGAGGCTCCCCCTAGCCACATATGTTGCAGAGCGAAAAGTGAAAATCTTCCGAGCTTTGATCGAAAATTTCGATCAAAGAGCCGAGGCCGCGACGACCGGCCCCCTGTGCATGCCCCGAATCGGGAAAAGCCCGGAAACGCGTTAGGCCTTTTGTGACACCGGCGTGATAATCGTCCCCGAATGGACCAGATTCGCGATTCTATTTATTATGAACAGCTCGCGCGCGTCGCGCGGCTGAAGGCGAATGCGACGGAGGACCCATTCCTCGCGCGGCGCTTGCGCGAGGCCGCGGTCAAGCATGAGCAAAAGGCGCGGAAGATGAAACGCGCCGAGCAGGCGCCGGACTGACCGCCGCCCGACGCTTCGGCGATGGTTCTGCTCAGGCGATCTCCTTCCCCACCAGCATCTTGCCGACCTGCCGCGACGACCCGTTGAAGAAGCCCGCCTCGCCATGCCATTCCTGCGGGTTGCGGAAGGTGCCGAGCAGGATGTCGAAGATCGGAATGTCGCCGTAATTATAGGCGTGCAGGCCGCGTTCGTGATGGACGGCGTGGCTTTCGGGCCGCGTGATGAAATAGCCCAGCCAGCGCGGCGTGCGCAGGTTGCTGTGCTGGAAGATCGCGCAAAAGGTCGCCACGACCGAGACGATCAGCGCCGCCTCCGCCGTCAACCCGATGCCGAGCACGAGCGCGCAACTGCCGAGCAGCGCCCAGCCGATCATGTCGAACGGATGGAAATAGAAGGCGCCCCAGATGTCGACGCGTTCGGCGCTGTGGTGCATCTGATGAAACCAGCGCCAGATCGGCTGCACATTGTGCATCGTGCGATGCCAGGCATAGATCAGGAATTCATAGAAGAAGAAGCCGGTGACGAGCTGGACCCAGAAGGGCCAGGCTGACCCGTCGACGAGCTGATATTGCCCCAGCAAGCCGTCCCACAGCAAAGGCGAATAGGTCGTCACCGCGAAATAAAGCAGCATGAAGAACAGACCCTTGGCCTTCCACAACGGAACGTCCGGAAAGCTGCGCGCGCGGATCAGAAGATCCATCCCCGCGAAGAAGACAAACATCGAAATCGCAATCAGATGATATGTGCCGAACATCGTGACTTCCCCTGTCGTCGAACGATGGGCCGAATCCTATCGGATGGCCTGCGGCGCCGATAGAAGACTTGCGGTCGGTTTTGCTTTACAGCGGAATTTCAGCGATTCCGTCGGTCATGCAGGGGGGTGGACCATGGAGCAACGGCATTCGACACCGGAAACTGTACCGGAGGTACAGCCCGAACCGCAGGGCAAGGGCAAGCGGACGCGCGAACGATTGCTCGATGCGGCCAACGACGCCATCCTGACCAAGGGCTTTGCCGGCACCTCGATCGAGGAACTGGTCGAGACGACGGGCATCACCAAGAGCGGCTTCTTTTATCATTTTCGCGACAAGGGCGACCTGGCGCGCCAGTTGCTGGCGCGGTTCATCGAAGAAGACGATATGGTGATGGACGAGCTGACCGCGCGCGCCTTTGCGCTGGCCGACGATCCGATGCAGCGCTTTCTGCTGTTCCTGAACCTGTATGCCGACGAGATGGACGACATGGAGGGGGTGCATCCCGGCTGCCTGGTCGCCGCGATCATCTATCAGGAGCAGGCGTTCGACCGGCAGGTGCGCGAACTGCTGTTCGAGGCCGCGATGCGCTGGCGTGAGCGCTTTCGCATATGGTTCCAGGCGATCGACGCCAAATATACGCCCGTCGCGCCGGTCGACCTCGACACGATCGCCGACGCGTTCAGCGCGGTCGTCGAGGGGTCGATCGTGCTGACGCGCGCGCTGAACGATCGCCAGCTTCTGGGCCGCCAGCTTCGCCTGTTCCGGACGATGGTGAAGACGACCTACGGCATCGCCTGACCAAGGCGCGCGCGGCGTTACCCGAAATTGAACGCCGCTTACCTGACGAAATTCTGGCCGCGCACCCCCTTCGGATGTTTCTGCTTGTCGCCACCCTGAAGCGACAAGGAAGCCGCGAATGCCCGAAGAGAAGACAGCGGATCAGCGCCCGCCCTCGCCCCTTTCGCTGCGCCGCCGCGACCTGCTGGGATCGTTGGCGGCGGTCGGCGCGATCGGCGGCGTCGCGAGGGCCGCCTCGGCGAAGGCGCCGACATCCGCGGCATGGGATTTCATCGTCGTCGGCGCAGGCGTGTTCGGCGCCTGGACGGCGTGGAACCTGCAGCGGCGCGGGAACCGGGTGCTGCTGCTCGATGCATGGGGACCCGCGCATAATCGCGCGTCGTCGGGCGGCGAGACGCGGCTGATCCGGACGGAATATGCCGGCAACGAACTCTATACGCGCTGGGCCTGGGCCTCGCTGGCCGAATGGCAGGACCTGTCGCGGCGGCACGAGCTGCCGATATTTCACCCGACGGGCGCGCTGTACATCTATCCCGCCGATGGCGGGAAGATCGACGAGAGCGTCGCGCTGCAACGAAGCCTCGGCATTCCCATAGAAAAGCTGACGCGCGCCCAAATGGCCACGCGCTGGCCGCAAATCGATTTCGACGGCATTGCGGTGGGCGTGCTGCAGCCGACGATGGGGGCGCTGATGGCGCGTCGCAGCGTGCAGAATCTGGTTTGGGATTTCGTCGCGGCGGGCGGCACCTATCGCGAGCTGGCGGTCGATCCGCCGCGATCGGACGGCGGGTCGCTGCGCACGATCAGCGGCGGCGGCGAGACGCTGAACGCCGGGCGCTTCGTCTTTGCATGCGGCCCCTGGCTTCCCAAGCTGTTTCCCGAGGTCGTTGGCGGCCGGATCGTGCCGACGCGGCAGGACGTGTTCTTCTTTGCCCCCGACGCGGGCGACACACGCTTTCAGGCGCCGGCGATGCCCGCGTGGGTCGACGTCAGCAGCAAGGACCTGCACTACGGCTTTCCCGATATCGAGGCGCGCGGGTTCAAGATCGCGCTGGACGCGCATGGGCCGAAATATGATCCCGACGTCGCCGACCGGCGCGTGTCCGACCAGTCGCTGGCCGATGTGCGCGCCTATCTGGCGCGGCGCTTTCCGGCGCTGGCCAAACGGCCGCTCGCCGAGGGGCGGGTTTGTCAGTATGAGAATAGCGACAACGGCCATCTGCTGATCGACCGGCACCCGCAATGGAGCAATTGCTGGGTCGTCGGCGGCGGCAGCGGGCACGGGTTCAAGCATGGACCGGCGGTGGGCCGCTATGTCGCCGATCTGGTGTTGGGCAGCGGCAAGGCCGAGCCCGACTTCACGCTGGCGGCGCACAAGGTACATGGCTGAAACTGATGGCCGAAACAGAGAGCTGAGACAGGGGGAATGGCATGATCGGAATGGGCAGGACCGGCGCAGCGATCGCCGCCGCGGCGATGCTATTCAGCGGACCGGCCGCGTCGCAGCAGGCCGACGTTCCCGCAGCGGCAGGCTATACGATGCCCGCGACGCAGGTGTGGGACATGACGTCCGATGTCGGCCGCAAGTATCGCATCTTCGTCTCCTACCCCAGCCAGGGCGAGCCGCCGGCGAACGGTTATCCGGTGCTGTACGTGCTCGACGGCAACGCCAGCTTCGCCACTTTTGCCGAGGCGCGGCGGATCCAGGAATATTACGACATCGGCAAGGCGATCGTCGTCGGCGTCGGATATCAGACCGACATGCCTTATGCCGAAGAGCGGAACGAGGATTTCATCGTCATGGACAATCCGCCGCCGGGCAAGCGGCTGGGGCGGACCAAGGGCGGCAAGAGCGGGCGCGACGAGTTCCTGGATTTCCTGACCGGCAAGCTGCGCACCGAACTGGGCAGCCGGTTCAAGATCAATCCCGACCGCCAGGCGCTGTTCGGCCATTCGTTCGGCGGGCTGTTCGCGCTCCACGCGCTCTACAACAAGCCGCAGGCGTTTCACTCGATCGTCGTCGCCAGCCCCTCGCTGGAACTCGACCAGGGCGTGCTGCGCGACGAGCGCGACTTCGTCTCGCGGCTGGAGGCGGGCAAGGTCGGCAAGACCAGCCGGGTGATGATCGTCGTCGGCGGACGCGACATCGACGACGATCCCGAACCCGCGCGCGCGCTGGCCGACCGTTTCGACCGGCTGTCGGGATATGGGCTGCGCGTCCGCTTCAAACGGTATGAGGAGGAAGGGCACATGACCGTGCCCGCACGCGCGGTGACCGACGTGCTGCGCTTCGCCTTCGAGATACGCTGAACCGCCGCCGGGTCAGGCGGGCATCAGATTCTTGTGGATGACGCCGTCCTTGACGATCAGCAGCAGGTTCCGCTCATAATCCTCGAACAGGCGCAGGTCGTCGAGCGGATTGCCGCGGACGAGCAGCATGTCCGCCCACGCCCCCTCGCGGATCACGCCCAGCGGCGCCTGGCGATAGGGGTTGCGGCGGCCGCTGCGCGCGAAAAGCTCGCAATTGCCCGACGTCGCGATGCGCAGCACCTCGGCATTCGAATAGATCGCGCCGAAGCGCGGCAGCATCGCGTTTTCGGTGCGCGACGTGCGGGTGCGCGAGAAGAGGTCGGTGCCGAACGCGACCTTGACGCCATGCTTCTTCGCCAGCCGCACGCCGCCCTGCCATCCCCCGCCGCCAAGCGATTCCGCCGCCTTCGACTGCTGCTCCGCGGTCAGGATATTGTCGCCGTCCTCGAACGGCTGGATCGACAGCCACGCGCCCTTTTGCGCGATCAGCGCCGCCGTCCGGTCGTCGATCGCATGGCCATGCTCGATCGAGAGCACCCCCGCGTCGAGGCAGCGGCGAACCCCCGCCGGCGTATAGGCATGCGCACAGGCGTAGGTGTCCCAGTCGGTCGCCGCCTGGACGATCGCGCGCATTTCCTCGAGCGTATATTGCACCGTATCGATCGGATCATGGTCCGACGTCACGCCGCCCCCGGCCATGATCTTGATCTGCGAGGCGCCGCGCTTGAGCTGTTCGCGGGTCGCGGCCAGCACCTCCGGCACGCCGTTCGCGACCGCGGTCATCCCCTTTTGCTGGCGAAGCGACGGCAAGCCGCCGAGCGCGGTCGGCAATTCGCCCACGGGTTCGGGGTCGCCATGCCCCGACGTCTGCGAGATGGCGGCGCCGCTGGGATAGCAGCGCGGCCCCGGCATGATGCCGCGATCGATCGCATTCTTGATCCCGAATATCGCGCCGGCGGTATCGCGCACGGTGGTGAAGCCGCGCATGAGCTGGAATTCGGCATCCTTGAAGATCATCGCGATATGCGTCGCGTCTTCGGAGCCCATCCAGGGAACCCCCCGCACCGCCGCCATGTGCCAGTGCGCGTCGGTAAGCCCCGGCATCAGCGTCTGGCCCGCGCCGTCGATCACCGTCGCGTTGGGCGGCACCGGAATGTCGCCCGCCGAGACGGCGTCGATCCGGTTCCCGGTCACGCGCACGTTGCGCGGCTGGCGGCCGCTGCCCGTGCCGTCGAAAAGCTGCACGTTGCGGATCAGGATCGTCGGGAGCGGCTCGTCGGGAGCCGCCGCCGCGAGCGGCGCCAGTCCCAGACCGGCCAGCACGGCGCGGCGCGTCGGATGAAAACCCATCATATCTTCCCCATCGATCGTCCGCGCATCGCGTGCGGCCACCGCCCCGCGGACGATGCGTCCGCATGGCGCAGGCGCTCAACAGCCAGCTTCGCCAGCGCGAGGGGACCAGCCTATTTGCCGCGCTTGTTTTCCGCGCGCTGCCGGTCGATCTCGGCCACCCACTGGTCGGCGGTCAGCGGACCCGTGCCCTCGAAATGGACGTGGTCGGCCATTTTTTCGCGTACATCGACGAAATAGAGCGCGCCCGTCGGCAGACCCATTTCCTTTGCCTTCGCCGCCATCGCCGCTTCCTGTTCGGCGGTCGGCTTGGGACGCGCAGGCTTGTAGAGGAGGACATCCCACCCCTCGCCGCCCGCATGCAGGAAAAGCTGCGTCGGCGGCTGTCCGCCCGCGATGCTGACCTGGTCCCATTTCGCCATGTCGCGGATGAAATCCTCGGTCTTGCCGGGGACGAGGCGGAACATTTCGAACACCGGCGCGGTCATTTCGACCGCGGCCGGATCGGCGGCCTTTTCCTTGGCCGCGACCGGCGCGCCAAGGCTGAGAGCGAACAAGGCAAAACTTAGGCTGCGCAGCATCGGGACCCTCCATCCTGTGATGATGCAGCCTGCCCCGCGCGCCCGGACGCGACAAGATGCGATGCGGGTCAGTAATCTACGAAACGGGTAAGTCCCGCCGCCGCCGCGGACGACGCAAGACCGCGCCCATTACCCCTATCGCGCCCGATTACCCGTTTGCAGCGGTTCCGAACGCCAGTGCTCTTTCCTAGGTTTGCGCCTTGGCGCCCGATGCGCCGCCCCTGCCAGGGAGGCCCCTTCGATGGACGATATCAGCCGCCGCGCACTGCTGGCCGCCGCCGCAATCGGTACGATCGCAACCCCCGCGCTCGCCGCCACGGCGACCGCCGCGCGGCCGTCGCGCTTCAAGCTGGAACCGGGTTCGGAAGGGTTTCACAAATTCCAGGCGGTGCACGAGGGACTGGGGTCGATCGACGTGCGGCTGTTCGATTTCGGCGGCGCCCCGGCCCCCGCGAATTTCCTGATCTATGACATTCCCGTCGGCGCGAGTGAAGGCATGCACCTGCACAATCTGTCGGACCCCGCGCTCGGCCCCTATGACGAATATTATTATATCATCGAGGGGCGCGGAAAGATGACGATCGACGGCGAGGACATCCTCGTGTCCGCCGGCGACCATGTCTATGCCCCGCTCGATAGCTGGCGCGGCATCGCGAACATCGACGAGAAGGAGCATCTGAAGGTCTTTCTGACCTATATCGACCGCTCGCCCGGGTCGAAGCGCTCCTAGCCGCCGCCCTCTAGCCCGCCGCTAGCCTGGCGTTGCCGGCAGGCGCAGCGGACGAATCCAGATCTGCCGGTCGCCGACATGGACGGGCTGCGCGGTCGCCGGGCGCTTTGCCACCAACCGCTGCCCCGCCTCGCCCGCGCCATAGCGCGTCCGCCGCCAGCCGATCTCGGGAAGCTTGCCGCCGACGGAAAGCTGCAGTTCGACCTCCAGCCGCCGACAGGTGCGTCCGGTGCAGCCGATATAGATGGGCGCGCCCTTGATCGCCGGGCGCGCGCCGTTGACCACGACGCCCCGGATCGCCTCGCCATTCTTGATCAACAATTCCTGGCGGTCGGCCGATGGCGACACCGCGGCAAGCCGAATGGTGCGGCGGTCGCCGGTCACGCTGTCGGACAGGATCTCGATCCGCCCGTCATCGGCCAGTCCGGGCGCAGGGGCGCGCCAATTGCCCTTGTCATCGGGCTTTGCGTCGAACGCCGCCTGCGCGCGCATGGCGGGCGGCAGCGGCCCATTGTCCTCAATCAGGAAAGCCGCCTTGCCATTATCGTCCTCGTGCACGACGGTCAGGTGGCGCGGCGCATCGCGGGTGTAGGCCGGGACCATCACGGCGGCGGCGAACGCCCCGACCGTGATGAGGGCAAAGAGCGCGGCCGCCGACCGCGCCGGCCGCCCCGCGCCGGGCAGGAAAAAGAGGAACATCAGGACGAGCAGCGCGCTGGCCGGCGCGGCCTGTTCGATGAACAGCCCCTCCTCCAGCCCGCCCGCCAGCGGCAGCACGACAAGGAAATAGGCGACCGCCGCGCCGAGCAGGAGGAACGGCACCGCGCGGCGCGCCGCCGGGATCAGCGCGGCGCAGGTCGCCGCGATCACGAAGGGCATCGACCATGCGGCGAGGATCGCAAGGCCGGGGACGAAGGCGAAGGCCGCGAGGATCAGGATCGCCAGCCAGATCCACGCCGCCGCCGCGCCGCGCACCGGATTTTCATCGCGCGACAGTGCAAGGATCGCCGACGCGCCCGTCAGCGCCGCCGCGGCGTACAGCAGGCGGAGCGCGATCGGATAGGCGGTGCCGAAGGCGGCTTCGGGCCGTAGCGCGGCGACGAGCATCGCCGCGCCGATTGCCAGGCCGGTACCCGCCACCAGCGCCGCCAGGGGGGTGAAAGCGCTGCGGATGCGGCGCGTTTCCCCGGCGCGCCAATAGAGAAACAGCGCGGCGATCAGGCCGCATCCCAGCAGCACCGCCGCCACGACCTGCGGCAGGATCAGCAGAAATTGCCGGCCGACGTCGGTATAGACGCGCTGTACCTCCGCGCCCTGCGAGCGCTCGGCCGCGAAGCCGGTCACCGCCGCCAGCGTCGTCGCGCCCATGTGCCGCACCGAATTGCGGTCGAGATGCGCCAGATTGTCGAGCGGCGTATGATAGCGCTTGCCGCCGCCGATGATCGAATAATTGCCCGCATCGACCCCCAGCGGCAGCAACATGGTCAGGTCGGTGTCATTCGGCAGCAGTTCGTAGAAATCGGTCGCCAGCGAATTGGCGGACGGCAGCGGGCGGCCGCCGATCGCGGCGGCATCGCGCGCATTGGGGCTGCTCGTCTGGAACATGTTGACCCCGCCCGTCGTCCCGCGCGCCTCCATATTCACCACCGCGCCGACGCGCTTCGCAAGCGGGTCGTGCGCCGCAAAGGCGGCCGCGCCGACCAGCCCCGCCTCCTCCGCATCGGTCAGCACGACCAGCACCGGTCGGGCGAGACGCCGCCCCTTGAGCTGCGCCGCGATCTCGAGCGCGACGGCGACGCCGATGCCGTCATCGGCCGCCCCCGGACCGGCGGGCACCGAGTCATAATGGGCCGCGATCATCACCGCATCGTCGCCGGGCGGCGTCACCCAGAAGGCGATGTTGCGCGGGCGCGCGCAGATCGCGGCCCCTTCGCGAAGGTCGTTGCAGTGAAAGCGCTCGTCGATCTGCGGCGTGAAGCCCGCCTTTCGGATTTCGGCCAGCAGCCGCGACTCGACCGCGTCATTGGCGTCGCTGTCGGTCGGATGCGCGCGCTCGTCGCCGAGGATCGTCTGAAGCCGCGTCAGCGCGCGGTCGGCATCGAACGCGGTCTCGACGCTGGCCGGCGCATCGACACCGAACGGCCGCGCGGCCCACAGCGCGAGCAGCACCAGTCCGACGATAATCGCGCGCCACGATCCGAAAGCGATGCGCCCTGCCATATTCAACGTCCCCCTGTTTCCTCTCAGGTCATGTTCGCCGAACTCTCGCGCGGCAGCAACAGGATCATCGCCGCCGCGAGCAATCCGCCCAGTCCCATCACCAACGATACCAGCAGCAGGCTGCCGCCACTGGCGAAGAGCGCGCCGGCGACGACGGGGCCCAGCGCCGATCCGCCGCGGCCGATGCCGATGACGAAGCCGGTGCCGCTTGCCCGCAACGCGGCGGGATAGGCCTGTGCGAGCAGCGGATACATGCCGACGACCCCCGCGTTGATGAAGAAGGCGGCGATGGCCGCGGTGACCGAAAGCCGCGTCAGGTCGGCGCCCGCCATGCCGAACAGGCCGATTGCCGCAAAGCCCGCGAGCATCGCGCCGGCGACGAGCGGACGCAGGTTGAAGCGCTGGCTTGCCAGGCCGATCGTCACCGCCCCGACCAAGTTGCCGACATTGGCGGCGACGAGCACGCCGCCCGCCTGCGACGCATCGAACCCCAGATCGACCACGATCTTCGGAATCCATTTCTGGATGTAATAAAAGAACAGGATCTGCGCGAAATAGGCGACGGTCAGCAGGATGGTGACCCGCGCGAAACCCGGTCCGAACAGCGACGCGATCGACGGCTTCAGCGCCTCTGCGGGCGGCGGCGGCAGTTCCTCGACCGGCGCATGCCCGATCCGGACGAGCGTATGGTTCACGCGATCGAGCGCGTCGGCGGGGCGCCGCGCGATCAGCGATTCGATCGATTCGGGAAGGAAGAAATAGGCGAGCGGAATCATCGCGGCGGAGGCGATGGCGCCCAGCATGAAGACCGACCGCCAGTCGCCCGTTTCCGCAAGCAGGCGCGAGGCGAGCAGCCCGCCCAGGATCGCCCCGGTCGAATAGCCCGCGATGTTGAGCGCGACGTTCAGGCCGCGCCGCCGGTCGTTCGAAAACTCCGCGACCATCGCGCTGGTCGACGACAGCATCCCGCCGATTCCGATGCCGGTCATGAAGCGGATGACCGACAGCGCGGTCACGCCCGCCGCGTGCGTCGCCGCGGCCATGCCGAGCGCCATCACGACTAGGCACGCCAAAATGGTCGGCCGCCGCCCGATCCGGTCGGCGACATTGCCGATCAGCACCGAACCCGCGGCCATGCCCAGCAATTCCATCGACAGCACGATGCCCAGCGTCGCCTTGTCGACCCCCCATTCGTCCGCGATGCCCGGCGCGGCGAAGCTGATCGCCAGCACGTCGAAGCCGTCGAGCGCGTTCAGCGCGATGCAAAGCGCGACCACCACGATCTGAAGCGTGCGCATCGGGGATGCGGCGATCACCGTCCTTGGATCATCGTTCATGTCATGACTCTCCCGCCGGCGGCGTGCCCTGTGGCCGCCCCGGTCCGTTTTCGTTTCTGATGATGTCTTATTTCAGCCTGGCGAGGTGCTTGATCGTAATCGCCGCCATTTCGGGCCGGCGTTCCAGGCAGCGCGACACCGGCCCGACCACGACCACCGACAGCAGGCGCTCGCCGCCCGGCAGCGGCAGCGCGACGCCCGCTAGGTCGGGGGTGAATTCGGTGTTGCTCTGGTGCCAGCCCATCTCGGCCGCTTCGTCCAGCCGCGCCTCGACCGCCGCGGCATTGGCGGGCGTGGTCGGCGAATAGCGGACGAAATCGATCTTGCGATACAGGCGCTCGCGCTCCTCGCGCGGCATCTGCGACAGGAGCGCGCGCCCCGCCGAGGTTGCGTGGATCGGCACCCGATCGCCGACCTTTGCGAAATAGCGCACCGGCTGCGGCGATTCGACGACGTCGACGAAGGTCGCGTAAATCCCGGCGGGCGCCGAAATCGCAACCGTCTCGCCCGTCGCCTGCATCAGGTCGCGCGCCAGCCGCTGGAATTTTTCGGGCAGCGGCTCGGCCTGCGTCACCGCCTCCGCCAACACCAGCCAGCGTGGGCTGGGATAATAGCCGCCGCGTCCGCGCGGTTCGTAAAGATAACCCTTCGACGCGAGCGTCGCGACGATCTTGAACGTGCTCGACCGCGGCCAGCCCAGATCCTCCGCCATCTCGGCCGCGGTCGCGGGGCGCAGCCGCTTCGCGAAATATTCCAGGATTTCCAGCACATTCGCGGCCTGCCGCACGATCATGATCTTGTTCGCCTGAAAAGGGTCGTGACGTCTCATATGGCCGAAGTGAAGCGCCCGGAAAAGCCGTCAGCATTTCCCGGGCGCGCGCCATGCTCAGCGCGCCGTGAAACCGCCATCGACCGGCAGTGCGACGCCGGTGACGAAAGCGGCCTCGTCGGACACGAGCCACAGCGCAGCATCGGCGACCTCGCCCGCCTGCACCAGCCGGCCCATCGGGACGTTCGCCATCAGCTTCGCCTCGTTCGCCGCCGCTTCTGCCGGGTCGCCGCTGCGCCCTGTGAAGCCGATCTTCATCGGCGTGTCGGCGAGGCCGGGGCAGACGACGTTGACACGTATCTTGTCGGCGGCGAGCGCGAGCGCCAGGCTTTTGGTCAGTCCGACGACGCCCCATTTCGCGGCCGAATAAATCGGGCTCATCATCGATCCGACCAGCCCGGAGACCGAGGCGGTGAACAGGATTGCCCCGCCGCCCCGCAGGCGCATATGCGGCGCCGCCTTCCCCGCGCCGAGTGCCGCCGAGGTGACGTTGAGCGCGATCGCCCGATCATAGGCGGCCAGGTCCAGATCCTCGACCGAGGCGGGGCCGGGCATGCCGGCGTGCGCCCACAATATGTCGAGCCCGCCGAGCGCCGCCGCCGCCTGGTCGATGCTATCGCGCGCACCGTCGGGATCGATCAGATCGGCGGTGATCGGCACGACATTGTCGGCGCCGAAATCGGCCACCAGCCTGTCCAGCGCGTCGGCGCTGACGTCGATCGCCGCGACGCGCGCGCCTTCGCGCACGAAACGCTCGACACCCGCGCGGCCCATGCCCGACGCGGCGGCGGTAACGGCGGCCAATTTGCCCTTCAGACGCATATAATCTCTCCTCAAGCCGCGAAGGGGTCGGGGAACCGCCCCGTCGTCGATACGATGGTGGTCTTGGTTTCGAGGAAGGGGTCGAGCCCTTCGATGCCGTTCTCGCGGCCCCAGCCGCTGGCCTTCACGCCGCCATAGGGGGTCGACCAGCGGATGTAGCGATAGGTGTTGACCCACACCATGCCCGCCTCGATCCGCGCCGCGACGCGGTGCGCTCGGCCGGTGTCGCCCGACCACAGCCCGGCGGCGAGGCCATAAGGCGTCGAATTCGCGATCGCGATCGCCTCCTCCTCGTCGTCGAAGGGGATCAGCGCCGCTACGGGGCCGAAGATTTCCTCCTGCGCGATCCGCATGTCCGCCGACACGCCGGCAAACACCGTCGGCTCGACGAAATAGCCGCCCGCCATCCCGTCGCGGTCGATGCGATGGCCGCCGGTGACGAGCTCGGCGCCCTCGCCCTGCCCGATCGCGACATAGGACAGCGTCTTGTCGAGCTGCTCGCGGTGCGCCTGCGGCCCCATGTGCGTCGCGGGGTCGAGCGGCATGCCGACCCGCACGCGCCCCGCGCGCTCGCGGAACGCCTCGACGACGCGGTCATAGATCGACCGTTCGACCAGCACGCGGCTGCCGAGCGCGCAGCTTTGCCCGCACAAGGCCCACGCCGATCCCGTTGCGGCGTTGAGCGCATTGTCCAGGTCGGCGTCGGCGAAGATGATGTGCGGCGCCTTTCCGCCCAGTTCGAAGGTGCAGCGGGTCAGCGTGTCGGCGCCCGCCTTCAGGATCGTCTTCGCGGTCGTCCCTTCGCCGGTGAAGCTGATCTTCGCGACGTCCGGATGCTCGACCAGCGCCGCGCCGGCGACGGGCCCGTCGCCCGGCACGACGTTGACGACGCCCGGCGGAAAGCCCGCCTCCTCGAACAGATGCGCCAGCGCGAGCGACGAGGCGGGGGTCTGCTCGGCGGGTTTCAGTACGACCGTGCAGCCCGCCGCGAGCGCCGGACCGAGCTTCCACGCGGCCGCCATCATCGGGACGTTCCACGGCGTGATCGCGCCGACGACGCCGACCGGGTGGCGCGTCGTGAAGGCGTGGACGCTGTCGTCCATCGGGATCGTCCGCCCGCCCAGCTTGTCGGCGAGCGAGGCGAACCAGTGATAATATTGCGCGTGAAGGCCGATATCACCGCGCGATTCGCGCACCGCGCGACCGTTGTCGCGTGTCTCGACCTCTGCCAGCGCGTCGACGCGCGTCGCATAGAGGTCGGCGAACTTGCGCATCAGCGCCGCGCGCTCCCACGGCGGCATGCGGCGCCAGGGGCCCTCGAACGCCGCCTTCGCCGCCGCGACGGCCCGGTCGATGTCGGCGCGCCCGCCAAAGGCCACGTCGCCCCATGGCTGTCCCGTCGACGGATCGATGCTGGGACGCACCCCGCCATCGATCGGGGCGACCCATTCGCCACCGATGAACAAGCGGTCAAATCGGAATTCGCCCATCACCCTCGCCTTCCAAGTTTCTTATACTGGACATATTTGTCCCTATATAGAAATGAAAGTCAATCGAACGAAATGGGTAATGGCCGGCGGAGACGGTGCGGCGCATCGGTTTTCAGCGGATGAGGGGCGGCTATTGCATCCCGGCCGGGATCAGGCCTCGCTCGGCGGAAATACGCACGGCATCGCGCCGCTTGCTGACCCCGATCTTTCGGAAAACCGACTTCAGCCGATATTTCACCGTATCGGGCGACATGCCGATCAGCCGGGCGATTTCCTTGTTCGAATGGCCCTGCGAGAGATAGAGCAGAACCTCCGCCTCGGCCTCGCTGAACACGCCGAGCACGGTGACGTTGTTGCGATAGACGGCGAGCGACTTGGCGAGCGATTTCATGAACTGCGCGCGGAACCGGTCGATCTGACCCTCGGCCTGCAGCGCATCGTCGAGGCAGGGCTGGACGAACTGCCGCGCCTCAACGAACGGACGCACGATGTTCTGGAACATCGCGATCCCCACCGCCTCGTCGAAGCAGACGCGCGCCTGGTCCATCTCGCCCGTCATGCGCAGGCCCGCCGCGGCGAGGATGTTGACGTCGATCAGCAGGCGGCCCGCGCCATGCTGTTCCGCCCAGTCGCGCAGCTTCTGCAATTCCTCCAGCGCCAGCTCGACGTCGCCGACCAACAGGCGCAGCCGCGTGCGGCAAAGGCTCGCCGCGATCGCGACCGGGCGATAGGCGGGCGATTCCTCGTGCATCATGTCGGCGAGCGGATCGAGTCCGACGACCGCCGCAGCAGCCAACACCGCATGCGCCGGCGCGCCCTGCGATATCTGCAGTTCGATGCTGCAGATGTCGGCCAGCATTTCCAGCTGGCGCAGCCGCCGCCGCGCCGCAACCCGCCGCGCGCGCGCGATGACGTCGCACGCCTCCTCGAATGCCCCCTCGCCCGCCAGCGCCCGCGCCTCGGTGAAATAGGCGGCGGCATAGACGTCGACCCAGCCGTCCGACTGTTCCATGTGCGGCAGAGCCCAGGCCAGAAGTTCGCGCGCCTCGGTGACCATATCCTGTTCGAACAACAGCTCGGCCTTGAACGCCGCGCAATTCGCCGCGAGGTCGGAGCGGGCGCCGTAATTTTCGGTGATGTTCGCGCAGGCCGCCAGCAGGATCTTTTCGGCCTCCCTCGACCGCCCCTGCGCCCGCTTGATCCGCGCTTCGAGAAAGCGGGTGAAGAGGTCGCTGTAAAGCGATCCGATCGCCAGATAATGATCGCGCGCCGCCAGCGTGGGTTGCAACGCGCGTTCGAGCCAGCCGCCCTCGAAATATTTGGCGCCCAGCGTCTCGCTGATGTTCGCGAGCACCAGATGATCGTTCGCCGGAAGCTTGCGCAGCAGCGCCTCGCGCGCGAGCAGATCATCGAACGTCACCGGCTGGTTTTCATAATCGGACAGCGTGTCGCCGACGACGCGAACCTCGGTCTTCAGGTCGACCGAAAGATCGGCGTCGCCGACCTGCGCCAGGAAAAGGTCGAATTCGGCGCGCGCGGACCCGAGTTCGCCCAGCTTGATCTGCAGATAGACCTGCGCAAGGGCGAGCTGTGGCCGCGTGCGGATCAACGGCACGGGCAGTTTCGCGAGCCCGCGCACGACGACGCCTTGCAGCCCCTGCGGGATCAGCCGCCAGCCGCCCGCTTCCTCCAATATTCCGGCGACGAGCAGGTCGTCGCCCGACAGGATCGCATGGTCGATCGCCTCGGCAACCTGTCCGCGTTCGGCGAACCAGCCCGCGATCCGGCGCTGGAGCGCGGCGAATTGCGCGCGGTCGGACCGCTCGAACCGGTCGCGCAGATATTCGGCGAACAACTGGTGATAGCGATATTCGCGCCGTTCCCAGCTGACGGGCGACAGGAACACCCCCTGCTGTTCCAGCCGTTCCAGCACCATCCAGCCGTCCTGGCGATCGCACAACAGGTCGACCATTTCGCCGGTCAGCCGGTCGACGAGCGCGGTGCGCGCGACGATATCGCGCGTTTCCTGCGGCAGCGTCATCAGCACCTGTTCCGACAGATATCGCGCCAGGTCGCTGCTGGTGCCGCAATATTCGTCGATGACGCGTTCGGCCTCCATGCCGCGCTTGATCGACAATGACGCGAGCTGAACCGCGATCGGCCACCCCTCGGTCCGGTCGAGCAAGGTGTCGATGTCGAGCGTTTCGAGCGGCCGGTCGGTGCGCGTCAGCAGGCATTCGGTCTCGTGCGCGGAAAAGCGCAGCTCGGCCGGGCCGATTTCCAGCAATTGCTCCTCGGCCGCAAGGATCGACTGCCCGACCCACGGATAGTCGCGCGACGCGAAGAGGAAATGACAGCCCGGCGGCGCAAGCCGGACCAGCGATTCCAGAAACTGGCCGACGGGCTCGCTGAAGGCGTGATGCAGATCGTCGAGGATCAGCACGACCGGCGTGTCGGCATCGCCAAGTTCGTTGATGATTGCCGACAGGGCCGCGCGGGGCGGCAGGTCGCTCGGCGCGCCCTTGCCGTCGTCGCCGTCGTGATTGCGCTGAAGCGACAGCAGCAGATATTTGACGAAGCGCTTGAGATCGCGGTCATCGCGCTCGAGCGTGAGCCACGCGACCCGCGCCGCGCCGGGGTCCAGGCTGTCGCGCCACTGTGCGAGAAGGCTGGTCTTGCCATATCCGGCCGGTGCATGGACCAGCGTCAGGCGATGGTTCAGCACGCCCCCGAGCCGACCGAGAAGCAGGTCCCGGCGGATCTGGTCGCCCATCCACATGGGCGGAACGAACTTGGCGGCAATCAAGTCCTGCATGCGGCCTAACCTCTTACGCGTGGCAGTCGGTTTCCGGTCACGAAGGTTACGGATCGATGACAGGTCTGGCAACCGCCTGCAAAACCTTACCCATCTTCGCCGGGAGCATTACCCGTCCGCGGTCCGATGCACCCGTTTTACGCGTTGCGCGCCCCCATCCCCACCAGTGTAATCGATCGCGAAGAAGCTGCGGGAGGAAGTGCTGGTGCGCATTGGTGTCGACGTCGGGGGAACCAACACCGATGCGGTCCTGATTGCGGAGCGCCGGGTGGTTGCATCGACGAAGCAGCCGACCAGCCCCGACGTCAGCACCGGCGTAACGGCCGCAATCGGCGCCATATTGGCCGATGCCGGCGTCTCGGCCGGACAGGTGAGCGCCGTGATGATCGGCACGACCCATTTCACCAACGCGCTGGTCGAACGCGAGCGCCTCGACCGTGTCGGCATCATCCGCCTGGCAAGTCCGTCGGGCGAGGCGCTGCCGCCGCTGACGGGTTGGCCCGAAGCGCTGGCCCGGCAGCTCGAGGGCGCGACCTTTCTTCTCCCGGGCGGTTACGAGGTCGACGGGCGCGAGATTTCGGCGCTGGACGAAGGCGCGGTACGCGCCGCCGCACTCGATTGCCGCGCCCAGGGGATTCGGAGCATCGCGGTCAGCTGCGCCTTCGCCCCGATCAACGCGGCGATGGAGGATCGCGCGGCGCAAATCATCGCCGACGCGCACCCCGACGCGAGCATCAGCCTGTCGCACAGCGTCGGGCGGCTCGGTCTGATCGAGCGCGAGAACGGGACGATCCTGAACGCCGCGCTGGCCACCCTCGCGCGCCATGTCGTGACCTCGCTCGAACGCGCGCTCGCGCAGCTCGGCATCACGGCGCCGCTGTACATCTCGCAGAATGACGGGACGCTGATCTCTGCCGCCGACGCCGCGCGCTACCCGGTCCTCACCATCGGGTCGGGGCCGACCAACAGCATGCGCGGCGCGGCCTTTCTGACGGGCGTCGACGACGGCATCGTCATGGACGTCGGGGGAACGACCTGCGACATCGGGGTGCTGGCCAACGGCTATCCGCGCGAATCCTCGATCGCGGTCGACATCGGCGGGGTCCGCACCAATTTCCGCATGCCCGACATTCTGGCGATCGGGCTGGGCGGCGGGACGCGGATCCATGTCGGGGCGAGCGGCGACGAGGTGACGATCGGGCCCGATTCGGTGGGCTTTCGCCTGACGCAGGATGCCTGTCTGTTCGGCGGATCGACGCTGACCGCCAGCGATGTCGCGGTGGCGGCGGGCAAGGCGGACTTCGGCGACGCGGGCAGGATACCTTCGCTGACCCCGTCGCTGAAGAGCGCCATCCTTGACCGGATCGCGACGATGCTGGCCGACGGAATCGACCGGATGAAGACCCAGCCCGGCGACGCGACGATCATCGCGGTCGGCGGCGGCCATTTCCTGATCGACGACGATCTGAAGGGCGCGGCGCGCGTCGTCCGCCCCGACCATGCGTCGGTCGCCAATGCCGTGGGCGCAGCGATCGCACAGATCGGCGCGCAGGCCGAGCGCATCGTCGATTATGACGCCGAACCGCGCGCGACTGCGCTGGAACAGATGCGCGAGATGCTGCTGGCGCGCGTCGCCGCCGCGGGCGCGACGCCCGAAAGCGTCGAGATCGTCGACATGGACGAGGTGTTTCTTTCCTATCTGCCGGGCCGGTCGGCCCAACTCCGCATGAAGGCCGTCGGCAGTCTGGCCGATGACATGAAGCGGGCCGACGCGCCGCTTTCGGAGACCCCCCATGTATATTGACCATGCGACCGAGCTTCAGGATCTGGCGCGCGGCGCGGCCTTTCTGGGGTCAGGCGGCGGCGGCGATCCCTATTACAGCCTTCTGCTGGCCGAGGCGGCGCTCGCGCGGCGCGGGCGGTTCGAACTGATCCCGCTGTCCGAGGTCGCGGACGACGCGCTGCTGGCCCCCTGCGGCTGGATCGGCGCACCGACCGTGTCGGTCGAAAAGCTGCCCAACGGGGGCGAAGCGGTGACCGGGCTGCGGCGGCTGGAAGAGATCATGGGCAAGCGGATCGACGCGGTGCTGCCGATCGAAATCGGCGGCGGCAATGGCCTGGCCCCGTTCATCGCGGCGGCCGAGCTCGGCATTCCGGTGGTCGATTGCGACGGCATGGGCCGCGCCTTCCCCGAATCGCAGATGGCGATCTTCAACATTCGCGGGCTGTCCGCCTGTCCGTCGGTGCTGACCGCCGCCGACGGATCGCTGAGCGTCATCGAGACCGGGGACAATCTGACGCACGAACGCATCGCGCGCGCGCTAGCCGTCTCGCTGGGCGGGATCGCGCACATGGTCGAATATCCGCTGAGCGGCGCCGAGGCCAAGGCGCACGCCGTGCCCGGCAGCGTCAGCGCCGCGATCGCCGTCGGCCGCGCGATCCGCGAAGCGCGCGCTGTCGGCGTCGATCCGTTCGACGCGCTGGGCCAGGCGCTGGAGGCGACCGGCCTCTATCCCCATTGCCTGTCGCTGTTCGACGGAAAGATCGTCGACCTGGAGCGCGAAACACGTGGCGGCTTTTCGGTCGGCAAGGTGACGATCGACGGCTTCGGCGGCGGCGGCCGGATGGAGATCGAATTTCAGAACGAGAATCTCGTCGCCGAAAGCGACGGAAAAATCCTGGCGATGGTCCCGGACATCATTACGGTGATGGACCGCGACACGGCCGACACGATCACGACAGAAAAGCTGAAATATGGTCAGCGCGTGAAAGTGATCGCCGCCGCGTCGCCCGCGATATTGCGCGACCCCCACGCGCTGTCGTTCGTCGGCCCCCGCGCCTTTGGCATGGAGTTCGACTTTGCGGCCGTTGAAACATTGAACCTGACGGAGAAGGCATGAGCGCAGCTGGCGGGGGTAATTATGCAAGCGGGCCGCTGCCCGAAGAGCTGACCATCCCCGGCTGGCGGGTCGCGCTGATCATCGCGAGCTTTACATTCTCGCTGCCCGGCTTTCTCAACAATGCGCAGGCGGGGCTCGCGCTCGGACTGGGGCCCGCCGTCCTCGCCTCGCTCCTCGCCGGTCTGATCCTGTGTGCCGGCGCGTGCCTGACCGCGGTGGTCAGCGTGCGCACGCGCCTGACCACCTATCTGCTCGTCCAGCGCTCGTTCGGCATATGGGGCGCCGCGCTCGTCAACATCGTGATCGCCATCATCCATTTCTGCTGGTTCGGCGTGAACGTGTCCTTCTTCGGTGACGCGATGGTCGCCGCGGCACAGCAGGGGTACGGCATTCCCGGCAATTTCCACTCCTTCGTCGTCATCGGGAGCATCATCATCACGCTGTCGACGATCTGGGGCTTTCGAACGCTGGACCGGCTCGCGATGATCGCGGTGCCCTTTGTCGGGGTCATCCTGATCGCGGTCTGCGTACAGGCTCTCGGCGCGAATCCGTCGCCCGACCTGGGCGCGGTCGTGCGACCGCCGGCTCCCATGAGTTTCGGCATCGCGCTCTCTTCGCTGGTCGGCGGCAATCTGCTGACCGTCGCGGCGATGCCCGACCTTTCGCGCTTCATCCGGACCGAGCGCGGGGCGGTGTCGGGCATGCTCCTGTCCTTTCCGATCTGCGCGCCGATCATCATGCTCGTCTCGGCGCTGATCGCGCTCGCGACGGGACAGACCGACATCATGAAGCTGGTCGTCGCGATGGGCTTCGGGCTTCCCGCACTCGCGATGCTGGTCCTGTCGGTGTGGACGATCAACGCTCTGAACCTCTATTCCGCCGGCCTCTCGATGGCGGCGACCTTTCCGCGGCTCAAGCAAACGGCGATCATCGTCATCGGCGGCGCGATCGGGTGCCTTTTCGCGCTGCTCGGCATCATCAACGGTTTCATCCCCTTCCTGATCGCGCTTGGCCTGATCATTCCGCCGATCGCCGCGATCTACGTGATCGATGCCTTCCTGACCTTTCGCGGGCGGGACGAGGTGCCGACCGTCCCGGTTCGCTGGGAGGCGATCGGCGTGTGGCTGGGCAGCCTGCTCGTCACCTTTCCCGCGATGCATTTCGGCTGGACGCTGACGACGGTCCCCGCGCTCGATGCGACGATCCTCGCGGCGGGCGCCTATATCGCCGTGCTGCGCCTGCGCCGCTGACGAAGGGACGCGCGCCATGAGATCGATCGCCGTGGCTCTCGCCCTCGCCATCGTCGCGCAAACGCCCGTTGCCGCGGTTGTGGCCGATGCGGCGCCATACACGCTGCCCGAAACCGAGAGCTGGGACATCACGTCGGCGGCGGGCGAGACCTATCGCATCTTCGTCTCGCGCCCCGCCGGGCCGGCGCCCGAGGGCGGCTATCCCGTCCTCTATGTGCTCGACGGCAACGCGATGTTCGCGGGCTTTGCCGAAACGCGGCGCGTGCGGGGGTTCGGCGGGCGCGATCCGGGCGGGCTGATCGTCGTCGGCATCGGCTATCCCGGCGACCAGGTCTATGACCCGCGCCGGATGCGCGATTTCACCGCGCCGATCGCGACGCCCACGCTGAAACAGCTCTACGCCGCCTATCCTTCGGGCGGCCGCGACGCCTTTCGTGCCTTCCTGCTCGGCGAGCTGAAGCCCGCGATCGCCGCGCGCTATCCCGTGCATCCCGGGCGCCAGTCGCTGTACGGCCATTCGCTGGGCGGCCTGTTCGCGCTCCATCTCTTCTATTCGCAGCCCGGCGCCTTCGACACGATCATCGCCGCCAGCCCGTCGATCTGGTGGGACGATCAGGCGATCCTGGGCGAAGAGGCCGCGTGGCGCGCACGGGTGGGCAAGGACGGCGCCTCGGCGCGCGGCACCCGCCTGCTGCTGATCGCGGGCGCGCTCGAAACCGATGCCTCCATCGCGCAGGACAGCGCCGCGCTGGCACAGCGCCTCGCCCCGCTGTCCGCCGCCGGGCTGCGCAGCGAGCTACTGCTGCTCGACGGCGAGACGCATATCACGGTGCCGCACCGGTCGATCACCGCCGCGCTCCGCGCCGCGACGCGCTGGCCCTGACGGCTCAGCGCGCGGGCGCCTGAACCGTCGCCAAGTCGCCGAACACCGGCTTGCCCTCGAACAGCGTGACCAGCACCTTCGTCTTCGAAATCTCGTAAACCGGCAGGTTGAAGATGTCCTTGTCCAGCACCACCAGGTCGGCGCTCTTTCCGGTCTTGATCGACCCCGTGACCGCGTCGAAGCCGTTCACATAGGCGACGTTGATCGTGTGGCTCGCGATCGCTTCCTTCAGCGAGACGCCCTCCGCGGGTAGCAGCGGCTTGGCGTTCGGGTCGCCCGCCGTCCGCCGCGTTATCGCCACCTCGATCCCCTCCAGCGGGTTCGCGCCGCCGACGGGCCAGTCGGCGCCATAGGCCAGCTTGCCGCCAGCGCGGACGATGCTGCCCGCCGGATAGATATATTCGGCGCGCTTCGGCCCGATCGCGGCGACGGTCAGGTCCATATAATCGTACCACGACGCCCAGGTCGGCTGGAACTGGGCAAAGGTCGACAGCTTGCCGAAACGGGACTGATCGGCGGGGTCCACGACGTTCATGTGCGTGATCATGTGATGCGTCGGCTTCGCGCCGTTCGCCTTGCGCGCCGCCTCGATCGCGTCGAGCGAGATGCGCACGCCGCCGTCGCCGATCGCGTGCAGAAAGGCGTGCATGCCGTGGCCGTCGACCTCGGTGACGGCCTGCTTCAGCACCTCGGGCGCGATCTGCGGCGTGCCGCGCTCGTCGCCGCTGTTTTCATAGGGCGCGAGCATATAGGCGGTCTTCTGCGGGATCACCCCGTCGACATAGAATTTGACCGTGTGGGTCGAAATGCCCAGGCTGTTCGCGCGCTCGGCGGCGCGGAGCAGGCCCGGAAGCTGGTCCATGCCGCGCTCGTTCTTCCACTTCAACGATACCGCGACGTGGCTGGTCAGCTTTCCGGCGTCGAGCACGGCCTTGTAGGCGTCGACCATCGGGCTGCCGCCATTGTCGTCATATTCGACGCCGGCATCGTTCCAGCTTACGATCCCCAGGCTGTTGAAATGGTCGGCGACATAGAGGATCGAGTTCTGGATTTCGGTCGCCGACGGCGGCGGGATCATAGGCTTGACCAGATCCATCGCAGCTTCCTGAAGGCTGCCCACGGGTTCGCCGGTCGCGGGGTCGCGGTCGATCGTCCCGTTCGGCGGATCCTTGGTATCGCGGGTGATCTTCGCGACCTCCAGCGCTTTGGAATTGAGCCAATAGGTGTGGCCGCCGGTGGATTCAAAGATCAGCGGGCGCGTCGTCGACACCTTGTCGAGCAACTCCTTGCGCGGAATGCCGTTCGGCGGGAACAGCGCATCGCTCCAGCCGATGCCATATACCGCGCCGTCGCCGGGAACCGCCGCGACGCATTTGGCGATCAGCGCCTGATAATCCTCGATCGTCTTGCCGTCCTGCAGCGGGCAGCGCGAGCGGCTGAGCGCCCCGAACAGCGGGTGGACATGTGCATCGCCAAAGGCGGGAAGCACCAGCCGGCCGCCCAGGTCGACGGTCCGCGTCGACGCACCGCGCAGCTTGCCGACCGAGGCGCTGCTGCCCACCGCGACGATCTTGCCGTCCTTGATCGCCACCGCCTCGGCCCAAGGCTGCTTGTCCTCGACGGTATAGACGCGCGCGTTGGTCAGGATCAGGTCGGCCGAAACCTTGCCCTTGGCCTGCGCGACCGCGCTCGCCGAAAGAGCCAGGGCCGCGACCAGAGCGGCGGAGACGACAGGTTTCGACATAGTCACTCCCGATAGGGCTGGAGCGGACCTTGTTGCAGGTCGCGCCTTGGATGGACACAAAATAGCGCGCGTCGGCGCCCTCCCCGGCACCGCCCGGACGGGCCGGTGCACGCCTGCTATAGAACCGCAAGCGGGCCGCGGATCGAAGCCGGATTTGGGGGTAAGCCGGCCGAAAGACGGGTAAGCGCAGCGGGCCACCCGATGCCGCTTCCCCAATATTGCCCAATCTTACCCGTCAGGTCGCTTTCGCAGCCCGATCGACAACCGGATAGTGACCCTCTCAGCGATACCGAGCGGGGGAAGCAATGCTGCAAAACTGGCACGTGGGCCTCCGCGACCGCATCGACCGAAGTCGGCGCGAACCGCTCCATTTCCAGATCGTCAACGCGATCGTGCAGGACATCGAAAGCGGACGGCTGCCGTCGGGCGCCTATCTGCCGAGCAGCCGCGGCCTCGCCGCAATGCTCGATCTCAATCGCAAGACGGTAGTGCTGGTCTATCAGCATCTGATCGCGCAGGGTTGGCTCACCAGCCTGGGCACGCGCGGGACGGCGGTCGCCTCGACCCTGCCGGAGGTGCCGGCGACGACAGCACCCTCCGACCCCGGGCCGGACAATGTCGGCTACACCTATGCGGTGCCCCCGGCCCGCGCGCTCTCGATTCCCGAAGGCCCCGGCCTGCGGCTCGACGAAGGCACCCCTGACGGCCGCCTGTTTCGCCACAATCTGCTCGTCAAAAGCTATCGCTCGGCCGCGCAGCGGATCGCGCGGGCCAATGGCTTCAAATATCGCGACCCGCGCGGCACCCGCGCCTTGCGCGGCGCGATCGCCGAAATGCTATGCTCGAAACGCGGCATGGATATCGGCGAGGACAATGTCTGCATCACCCGCGGCAGCCAGAACGGCATCCATCTGGCGTGCCAGATGCTTCTGCAGCCCGGCGACACGGTGATCGTCGAGGAACTGACCTATGAACCCGCGGTCGCGGCGATGCGCGCGCTGGGGGCGAAGGTCATCGCGGTGTCAGTCGACGAGGACGGCATCGATGTCGAGGATATCGCGGCGGCGTGCCGGCTGCACCGTGTCCGCGCGGTGTTCGTAACGCCGCACCACCAGTTTCCAACCACCGTCGTCATGCGGCCCGAACGCCGCCTGCGACTGGTCGAGCTTGCCCGCCAGAATGGGTTTGCGATCATCGAAGATGATTATGACCACGAATTCCACTTCGAATCGCAGCCGCACCTGCCGATCGCATCCTATGCGCCCGGACAGGTCATCTATGTCGGGTCGATGTCGAAACTGTTGCTGCCGACGCTGCGCCTGGGCTTCGCTGTCGCGCCGCGCCCGGTCGTCGACGCGATCGCGCATCATGTGTCGCTGACCGACGGCATGGGCAACGCGCTGGAGGAAGAGGCAGTGGCGCAATTGATCGCCGAGGGCGAGCTGCAACGGCATGTGCGAAGCGCGCGCCAGATCTATGCCGAACGGCGCAGCGCCTTTTCGCGCAATCTGGACGCGGTCTTCGGCGATCTCGTCGACTATCGCACGCCCGACGGCGGCCTTGCCTTCTGGCTTCGCTTTCGCACCGATATTGAAAGGCTGGAGGAGCGCGCCGCCGCAAGCGGGCTGCTGTTCGCGCCGTCGCAATCCTATCGGCAACGCGACAGCGCGCCCCGGGGTCTGCGCGTCGGCTTCGCCAGTCTGGATGCGGGCGAGCAGCTTGCCGCCTTGCGCTTGCTACGGTCGGCAGTGCCATAGCGCGTAAAAGGGAACAGGAATGACGAACAACCCGCCAAAGAATGGCGCGACCCGACGTAGTTTCGTGAAGCTGCACCGCTGGCTCGGCCTGGGCGCCGCGGCCATCTGGCTGGTACAGGCGTTGACCGGCATCCTGCTGGCCTTTCATTTCGAGGCCGAGGACGCGATGCTGACGACACGACACCAGCCGACCGACCTTGCCGCGATCGAGCGGCGGATCGACGGGCTCGCGGCCGCCGGCGGCAATGCGCAGGTCAGCTGGATCTGGACGACCGCGGGGCTGGCTGATCGCTACATCATCCTGTTCGACGGTAGCGACGGCCACAGCCGAAAGGCCTATATCGACGGCGCCGGCGCGATCTTGCGCGAGCGCCCGGCAGATCAGTACAGCTTTCTGGGCCTGATGCGCGAGGTTCATCTGACGCTCGTCGCCGGAACGGCCGGGCACTGGATCCTCGCGGTGAGCGGCCTGCTGCTCTTCACCAACCTGGTCTTCGGGCTGGTCGTCGCCTGGCCGCGTCGCGGCCAATGGCGCCACGCGCTCCGCCCGCGCGGCCGCCGGGGGTCGACCGCCGGCTTTTACGGCTGGCACAAGGCGCTGGGCCTGTGGGCGGGCATTCCGGCGCTGGTCATCGCGGGGACGGGCAGCCTGATCCTGTTCGAGGAACAGGTCCGCCACCTGGTCGGCGCGGAGGAGGTGAGCCTGCCCGCCAATCCGGCCACCGGCAACGCGGTGGGCTTCGCGGCGGCCGCGCGCGCGGCGGTCGCCGCCATTCCCGGCAGCCGCTTCGTCGGCACGACCATACCGTCGACGGCCGACGCCAGCTATTATGCATGGGTCCGCGCGCCGGGCGAACTCTATCGCGGCGGCTATGGCGGCAGCCTCGTCATCGTCGACGCGAACGACGGCAGCATCCGCGGCGCCTGGCCCGCGACCGAGGCGGGTTTCGGACAGGCGCTCGTCGGATCCTTCTATCCGCTCCACACGGGCGAGAGCTTGGGGATCGCCGGGCGCATCCTGACGCTCGCCGTCGGCGCGTGGCTGGTCGTCACGATCATTCTCGGGCTGCTGCTCTGGTGGCGGCGGCGCGGCGCGACGTCGTAGGCGCAGGCATCGCGCCCGCCATATTTACCCTTCGTACCTCCCACTTACCCAAAGACCCTGCTGACCACCCCGCCCCTTTATGCTGTGTTTGCAAAGGGCGGATTCGGCGCATCAGGCGCCGGCTTGGTCGTTTCAAATAGGGAGGTCATGACGATGCAGAAATTCACGATGAAGCTATGGACGGTCGCGGCGGGCGCGGCGGCCGCGACGACGATGGCGGTGCCAGCCGGCGCCATGGCCGACCCCAATGCGCCGACGTCTCCGGCCCCCAGCGAGTTCGTCTATCCGACGGGTTTCGACAAGGCGCTGTCGCTGATGCTTGCAGGCGAAGGCGGCGAAAACGGCATCGGCTCGCACCGCGTCTGGCCGACGCTGTCCTTCCCCGCGCTCACCACCGAACAGATCAACAAGGCGCTGACCGGTAACACGCTCGCGATCGCCCATCACTATGCGCACCAGTATAGCGCGGACGGCAAGGTCGGCGGCTACAACATCCGTTACGACCCGGTCGACGTCAAGAAATGCCCCAAGAAGGAAATCCCCGGCGACGGCTTCCTGCTGTACGAGGGCGTGTGCAGCGCGCAGGTCAACGAACCCGTCACCGGGACGTGGAAGGCCGAGGACAACAAGCTTTGCGTCGACATCGCATGGGCGGGCAAGACGCAGATCACTGGCTGCTATACAATGTTCTTCGTGATGGATAGCGTCGCCATGGTGAAGCCCGACGGCACCGTTTCGGGCAAGGCGCATGCCCTTAAAAAGGGTGCGGCGCCCGACATGTAGCGACGGCGAAGGACGTAATTTGCTGATCTGTATCCCCGATATCCTGACCGGCGACCAGCTTTCCAGGCTGGTCGCCCTGATGGACAAGCAGCGGTTCATCGACGGACGCGAAACCGCAGGCTGGGCCGCTGCCGGGGTGAAGGAAAACAAACAGGTCGCCGGCACTTCCAAAGACTATGCCGCCATGCAGGCGATGGTTTCGGAAGCGCTGGCGGCCAATCGCTTTTTCGCGATGGCCGCGATGCCGCGCGCGATACGCCCGATCCTCTTCAGCCGCTATACCGCCGGCATGGGCTATGGCCCGCATGTCGACAATGCCCTGATGGGCGAGGCGCCCCAGACGCGCATCGATCTGGCCTATACGCTGTTCCTGTCCGACCCCGAGAGCTATGAAGGCGGCGAGCTGGAGATCGACGAGCCCGCGGGCACGCGCGCCTTCAAGTTGCCCGCCGGCGCCGCGATCCTCTATCCGGCCAATTCGGTGCACCAGGTCGCAAAGGTGACCTCGGGACAGCGTGATGTCGCGGTCGGCTGGATTCAAAGCCTGGTGCGCGAGGCCGACAAGCGGCGCATCCTGTTCGAGCTCGAAAATCTGCGCGCGACGATGTTCGCCGAAAGCGGAAAGACGGCGGCCTTCGACACGCTGACGCGCAACACCAGCGACCTGTGGCGCATGTGGGCCGAAACCTGACGCCGCTCTCGCTGTAGGGCCCGATCGATCCCCTATAGCATCGCCATGACCTGGCCCGCGGCGCGATATGCCTCGTGCATCGCGTGCGCCATCGCCATCTCGCCCTGCAATTCCGAATGCGCGAAGACGATGCGCCCGTGCGGCTTGCGGATCACGTCGGACGGCGGCGGCGCGCCGTTGCGTCCCCTGTAAAAGCCGGGCTGCGGCGCGATATAGGCGTGGCCCCAGCGGTTGAGGACGATCCCCGCGATGTCGCGGCGTGCATCGAATCCCGCGGCGGCGAAGCCCGCGGTCAACTGTTCGCGAAGCTGTCGTTCGAAATCGGCATAGCTCGTCGCGAACAGCCGCGCCCGCGCCGCCGGCCCCTGCGCCGGTCCCGGCAGTTCGGGGTGCAGGAACGGAATATAGAATGTCAGGACGGTCGGGTCGTCGGGCGTTAAGGCCTTCGCCTCGCCCATCGCGACGTTGCGCCGGATCGACGTCTGCCAACCCAGCGCCTCGAACCAGCGCGTGTTGGTGAAACCCAGCTTGTCGAAGAAGCGCCAGTTGCGGAGCGCCACATTGGCTACCATCACCGGGCCGTAGTGAAATTCGGCATAGGCGGCGCGGTGGCCGTCGGGCAGGTCGGCGACGATGTTGCGATTCACCCAGCCGCCCGATGCCATCACCACCGCCTTCGCGCGGACGCGGCGCACCTTGCCCTCGCGGACATAGCTGACGATCGCATGGTCGGCCGTTGCCGCGTCGCCGGGATGCCGGACGTCGATCGCGGTCGACCCACTGCGGATGCGGATCTTGTTGCCCGGACGGTCTAGCTTCGCCGCGTCGATCGTGCCGCCGATCGGCGCCAGGCTGCCCTCGCCCGTCGTCCGGATCGCGCCGGGGATCATCCGTTGCAGCATGATCCGCATGAAGGCGGTGTTGCCGCCGGGGAAGGAGACCAGCCCGATGTCGGGCGACGAAATGACCTTGCCCTTGATCGTCGTGCCGGGAAGCCGCAGACGATGCGCCGCATAGCCGGAGATGGCGTTGCCGCACATGCCGTAATTGCCGACCGCGATGCCGGGGTCGATATAATTGCGGACCTCGGTGCCATAGCCGAGCTTGTCGAGCAGGTCGTAATAGGTGATCGTGTCGAGCCACGCCTCCGGGTTCGATACCCCTGACAGCACGTCGCGGCGATCGGCGACGAAATCGTCCAGTTCCTTCTGCGCCTTCGCGGGCCACGGCGTGTTCGCGAAACCGTCGGTCGTCGGATTGGCGACCCAACCCTTGCCGGGAAAATGATAGCCGGTGGCATAGGCCTTTTCCCACGCCGGGGCCATCGGACCGAAATGATAGTCGGTCAGCTCATATTTCTCGGCCCCGCCGCCCAGCGGTTCCAGCTCATATTGGGTCGGCAGGCCGAACTCGCCATAATAGTCGGTGAAGATGTCATAGGTGCCCTCGCCGAAGCTGCCGCGGACATAGCCCGGGCGCGGCACGATGGCGCCGTTCGATCCCTGCGGCGCGATCAGGCGGCGGCCGTCGACGTCGAACTCGTTCTGCTTCGCCTCGCCGCCGACCACCGGATGATTGTCGAGCAGCAGGCAGGTCGCGCCCGCCCCGGCGCGCTTCGCGAATTCATAGGCGGCGGTCATGCCAGAAAAGCCGCCGCCGACGATAACCAGATCGAAATCCTCGTCCACCGGCTTCGCCGACGGATCGGGATAGCGCCGGTCGCGGATGCCGTGCGCGGCGTCGACCACCGCCTGCGTGTTGCCATTCGACCAGGCGTAGTCGCCGACGCCGCCAAAGCCGGTCCACGATGATCCCGACGGCGCCCAGGGGCCGCCGCTGTCGCCACCCGCGCCGCTGCCGCAGCCCGCGACGAGCGCGGCACCGCTCGCCGCCAGCGCGCCGTTGAAGAAATCGCGCCTCGTGATGCGGCTGCCCATGCCGAGCAGTTCGTCGTCCCGCTGTCCGCTCATCGTCTTGCCTCTTCCTTCGCGCGCGTTTCAAGAAAACGGCGGCCGGGGATATCCCGGCCGCCGCCCCATGAAGACCTTGGCCGTTCCTCCGGCTCAGAACCGATAGGTCAGCGTCCCCTGCACCGTGCGCGGCTCGCCGTTGGCGCACGACCCAAAGGCCGAACAGCCCGGATAATAGCGTTCGTCGAACAGGTTCACGGCATTGAACTGCAGCGTCCACGCCTTGTAATCGAAGGCCGCCAGCGCATCGACCAGCGTGTAGCTGGGCGATGTCACGATGAACGCGCCGCTCCGCGACGTTTGCTTGCCCTGATAGCGTACGCCGCCGCCCAGGCGCAGCTTCACGTCGCTGGTCAACTCCACCGTCTTGGTACCGAAGAAGCTGGCCGTATATTTGGGAATGCCGGCGGTCTGAAAATTCTCGCCCGAAAGCTCGGCCGTCGCATAGGAGAAGGACGCGACCAGCGACAGGTCGTCCTGCAAATTATGGTTGGCCTGAAACTCGACACCGCGCGATTTCTTGGTGCCGGTCTGCGTCTGGAGAAACGGATTGAGCGGATCGGTCCGCAGGGCGTTGTTCTCCTCCAGGTCATAGAGCGACACGCGCAGCATCGTCGACCGGAGCGGCTGCCACTTGACGCCGATTTCCTTCTGCTTGCCCACAAGCGGCAAATAGGTCAGGCCAAGCTGGTTCTGGCCGACGATCGGCAGGAAGGACTCGGCATAGCTGATATAGGGTGCCAGGGTCGGCGTGGCGTTGATCGTCAGGCCCGCACGCTTGGTCGTCTTGTTCGTCGCCTCCAGCGGCTTGGCGGTTTCCTTGCGCCGATAGCGGTCGTGACGGACGCCGACGACAAGCGATGCGATCTCGCCGAAATCGATCTGATCCTGCACATAGAAGCCCGTCTGTTTCAGCACTTCGGTCGTGGCCCCGCCGAAAACGGGCGTGATGCCGGTCCCATAGACCGGATTATAGACGTCGATCGTGTCGATCCCGCCGATAAAGACCTGTTGATAGGCGTTTTTGAAATAGGAGTAGTCGACACCGGCCACAAGCTGGTGCGAGATCGACCCGGTATCGAACTTGAACAGCAGGCTGTTGTCGGTGTTGAAGACGTTATATTTGACGTCGATCGCATACAGGTTGCGCGGTACGCGCGTGGTGCCGGCGGGGAAGAACGGATCGAGCGGGCCCGAACCGAAATAGGTTGCGAGATAATATTCCGCCTGCTGGGTATTGGCCCAGGTATAACGGTTCGAACTGCGGAAGGTGAGCGCGTCCGAGAGCTCGTGCGTCGCCAGCAGGCTGACCGCGGTATATTCCTTGTCGCCCTTGTTGATCCCCGGCTCGCCGAAGAAGCGCGAATCCGGGATACGCTGGCCGGGCAGCGCATAGATCGACCCGACCAGCGGGACGATGTTGTAGTTCGGCGGGTTCTTGTCGTGCTGATAGATGCCGATCGCGGTAATGTCGGTGCGCTCGGTCGGCTTCCAGGTCAGGGCGGCCTGAGCAAGGACGCGGTCGTTGGGCGTATAGTCCATCCGCGAATCGGAATCGCGCACGACGCCGACGAAACGGGCGGCCAGCGTATCGCTCAAGGGCCCGGTGATATCGACGACCGCTTCCTTGCGGTCGAAGGTGCCGTAGCTGACGCTGGCGCTGCCGCCGAATTCGAACTGCGGGCGCTTGCTCTGCATGTTCGTGACGCCGCTCGCGCTTCCCGAGCCATAGAGCACGGACGCCGGGCCGATGAGAACCTCGACCCGCTCCAGCGTATTGATGTCGACGCGCGGCATAAAAACAAAGCCGTAATTGCGCTTCAGGCCATCGACATACAGGACCGATTCATGCCCGCGGATGGCATTGAAATCGCCACGCGAGTCATCCCCGCCCGTCGCGCTCGACACACCGGCCGTATAGAGCAGCGCTTCGCGAATATTCTGCGCGCCGCGGTCCTGCATTTCATCGACCGTAATGACCTCGATCGCCTGCGGGATGCGCAGGATGGGGGTGTCGGTCTTGGTCGCAGTCGTCGCAGTGGTTCCGGTGACGACGATATCGGAATGATCGGCCGGCTCGGACTGGGCATATGCCGGCTGCGCGCATGCCAGCGCCAGCAGCGATACCCCGATCGACCCACGCATCACCGCCGCACGATGTAGACAAACGCGCATCATAACGCCCCCTTCTCTTTCTGTTGATCTAGCCCTGAATCCCTCGGTCGTCTTCAATCTGTCATGCGACTGTAGATTGCTTGAAAATCTGTGGTTGCCCCAAATCGGGTAAATGCGGACTATGATGGGTGGATTTTCCGTTCCCCAACGCGCTTACCCGCAGGTATCCGCGACAAAATCGACCTTCGGAGCCGCCGCGATACATCGGCGCATGGTATCGGACACCACCAAAACTGCAAGATTTTATCTCTATTTTTGGACATTTTAGTCTCTATATGGAGATAAATTGCAGAGGAGAGATCGATGCTGCCGCTATTGGACGGGGTCCGGATTATCGAGGTCGGCGCGGTCGTGCTTGGCCCCTATGCCGGTCAGATTCTGGCCGACCTGGGTGCCGAGGTGATCAAGGTGGAGGCGCTCGACGGCGACATCGCCCGCAATGCGCACCCTGCGGGTCCGGGCGGCGGCGCGCTGTTCCTCAACAATAATCGCAACAAGCGCATGCTCGCGATCGACCTCAAGAAGCCGGAGGGGCGCGCGGCGCTCGCCCGGCTGATCCGCACCGCCGACGTCTTTTTCCACAATATGCGCGTCGACGCGGCCGAACGGCTGGGCCTTGGCTTCGACGCGGTGGCAGAGGTGAATCCCCGAATCATCCATTGCGCGGCGATCGGCTTCGGCCAGCGCGGCCCCTATCGCGACCGACCGGCCTTCGACGACATCATCCAGGCGGCCAGCGGCCTGGCCGGGATCGACGCCGCTTCGGGCGGCGACCCCCGCTTCGTGCCCACGGTCCTCGCCGACAAGGTCGCGGCGCTGCACGCCGTGTACGGCATCCTCGCCGCCCTCGTCGCGCGCGCGAACGGCCGCACGGGGCCGATCAAGGTAGAGGTGCCGATGTTCGAGGCGCTGGCCGCCTTCCTGTTGAACGAGCATCTTGCGGGCGCGACCTTCGCCGCCGACGGCGCGCTCGGCTATCCGCGCATCCTCTCCCCCAACCGCCGCCCGTTCCGTACCGCCGACGGGTGGATCGCGGTGCTGCCCTATACCGAACGGCAGTGGCGATCATTCCTCACGGAGGTCGGGCGCGGCGACATTGCGGAAGAAAGCTGGTTCGCCGATCCACGCGAACGCCCCGCGCATATCGACGAACTTTACGCGATCGTCGCGGAAAGCCTGCCCGCGCGATCGACCGCCGTGTGGCTCGAAACGCTTGCGGCGCGCGACATCCCCTGTTCGGCGGTCCCCGACCTGCCCGGGCTGCTCGACGACCCGCATCTGGCCGAGATCGGCTTCTTCGATGTCCCGGACGGCTATCCCGAGGGCATCAAGCGCGCCCTGCCCCAGCCGGTGCTGTTCGACGGCATCCCCCCCGCCCCCGACATCGCACCCCGCGCGCTGGGCGCCGACAGCCGCGCGCTGCTGCAAGAGGCCGGCTTCGGCCAAAGCGAAATCGACGTACTGATCCACTCAGGAACCATCGCCGCCGCGTGATCGGTCGCGCCGACAGCGGCGGCGCGGTGCAATCAACGACGGCCTAGTGAAAATGCCGAAGCAGGAAGGCGGCCGCCCGCTCGCGCACCTGTGCAGCATAGTCGCTTCGGTACGCATGGTCGCTCGACATGGCGAACCCGTGATCGGCCCCCTCATAGGAATGGATTTCGAGTATGCGCCCCAAGCGATGCCCCTCTGAGCGCAACTCTTCCATGTCCTTCGCAGGCGTCAAATGGTCGGCGGTGCCATAGTGGAACTGAGATGGCGCAATCATGCGCCTGTACAAATCCATGCCTTGTGGGCGGCTTGTGGAAATGCCGCCGTCGCCACCGAAATTGTGAAGCGCGACATGGATACCCACCAGGACGCCAAGTTCGTCGCGATTGGGAGTGTCGTTCCACAACAGGCCACAATATCCGCCCCCGCAATAGCCGAGCAGCGCGATCGGCCCTTCATTGCGTCCGATGCCATCCTTTCGCATCTGCGCGAGGCCCGCACGCGTGTCCTCGATATAGCGATCGCCGAAGCCTCGCCCCGTCAACGTCGAACGCGGGATGGTGGTCGGATCGGGCTCGCGTGTCGTGGGATTGGCGGCGAAGGCAACGAAACCGAGGAGCGCCAGCCAATCGACCGTGTCGCGGACGTCGACCGGCAGACCTGCATTGCCGTGCATCACCGTCACGACGGGCGCGTGACGACGGCTCGTTCGGTAAGCGACATAGCCTTCGATCCGGGCACTGTCGCGAGAATAGCCATAGTCGCGACGAACAAGGTCGCGGCTTGACGAGAGTTCATGCGCGCGGGCGACCAGCGGAGCGGCAAACGCCGCACCGACGAACGCGCGACGGCTGATGCGATCACACCCGTCAAACAGGCACATAGAACCTCATCATCAAATGCGGCGGGCAAAGTTTTGGGGTAGCGCCGCTTCCACCCGCCCCGATCGAAGCGAACTTTACGAAGCACAGGGTTCGCGTTCAAACGGCGCTCGACCAAAGCGGCAATAGCGTCGCCCAAAGCGACAAGTTCAAGCTGCTCCAACCGTGCCGATCGCGCGAGGGCCTTGGAAACACGCCCTGATCGGTGCGCAGCTTAGTTCGGAAATGGCGCGCCCGGCAGGATTCGAACCTGCGACCACCCGCTTAGAAGGCGGGTGCTCTATCCAGCTGAGCTACGGGCGCGTGCACAGGGCTGTGGGCAGCGCGAATAGCGTGGTTTGCCTCGGCCGCAAAGCGCGTTAAGCAGCGTCTTGCGATGATCGATGCTCCCACCCCTTCCGCAACGCCCGCGCATGTCCGTGCGGGTACGATCCGGCACTTTCGCTATTACGACCTCGTGATGGCGGCGTTCGTTGCCGTACTGCTGCTCAGCAACATCATCGGGGCGTCCAAACTTTCGATGGTGGGCGGCCTGACCTTTGGTGCGGGCATCCTCTTCTTTCCGATCAGCTATGTCATCGGCGACGTGCTCACCGAGGTTTATGGCTATGCGCGCGCGCGCCGGGTGATCTGGACGGGTTTCGCAGCCTTGCTGTTCATGGCTTTGATGAGTTGGATCGTGCTCGCCATGCCGCCCGCACAGGATTGGTGGTGCAGCGGGACCGAGAGTCTGGCATTGAAATCGGGCGAGGCGGGCGGAACCGGCACGATCTGTCAAGCGACCTATGAAAGCGTATTCGGCGCGGCGTGGCGCATTGTTCTTGCATCGATAGCCGCCTTCTGGGCCGGCGAGTTCGTGAACTCCTATGTCCTCGCGCGCATGAAGCTAGCGACTGAGGGACGTCATTTATGGATGCGCACGATCGGATCGACCGTTGTAGGCCAAGGCATCGATAGCCTGATCTTTTATCCCATCGCCTTTCTCGGCATCTGGGAAACCGAACAGGTATTGCTGGTGCTTACCACCAATTGGGCGATGAAAGTTGCATGGGAGGCCGCGCTGACCCCGGTAACCTATGTGGTAGTTGGTGCGTTGAAGCGCCGCGAAGGTGTCGACGTGTTCGACGAAGATACCGATTTCAATCCGTTCGGCGCCAAAGTCTGAGTATCCCGAGGTTTTATTTTCATGACGTTGATAGAATTGGCTTCGCTGTTCGAGGCCCGCAAACTCTCGGTCATCGAGGCGACAGGCCTCGATAAGGACGCGCTTCACATCTACTTCGGGATGGCGCTGTTCCTGGTGATCCGGCTTGCATGGCGCGGGCGCGGCGGGTGGGTCGCGGCGTGGCTGGCGGTGCTGGCCATGGCGTGCGGCGGCGAATTGCTCGACATGACCGCTGAATATGGCGGATCGGCGATTCAGCCCGATGCCGCGCACTGGCACGACATCTGGAACACGATGTTCTGGCCGACGGTGCTGCTGTTCGTCGGGCGCTGGCTGCAACCGGCGCCGAAAGCGCCGGCCGAGGCGAAGCCCGAGTTAGGCGAGTACGCCGAGAGCCGCCTCGAACAGGCGTAGTCCGTCGGTGCCGCCGTGCGCGCGGTCGATCGCGCGTTCGGGATGCGGCATCATACCCAGCACATTACCCGCATCGTTCAGCACGCCCGCGATGTCGCGTGCCGATCCATTGACGCTGTCAGCATAGCGGAACGCGACGCGCCCCTCGCCCTCGATCCGGTCGAGCGTCTCGGCGTCGGCGAAATAATTGCCGTCATGGTGCGCGACGGGGATATTGATCGCCTCGTCGGAGCCATAGGCCGCGGTGAACATCGACTGGCTGTTGGCGACGGTGAGCGGCACCGTGCGGCAAACGAAGTTCAGCCCCGCATTGCGCATCAGCGCGCCCGGCAGCAATTGCGCTTCGGTCAGCACCTGAAAGCCATTGCATACGCCAAGCACCGGCACCCCCCGCCCTGCGGCATCGGACACCGCACGCAGGATCGGCGAACGCGCGGCCATCGCGCCCGAACGAAGATAGTCGCCATAGGAAAAGCCGCCGGGCAGCGCGATGAAGTCGACGCCGTCCGGCAGTTCGCTCTCGCGGTGCCAGACCATCGCGGGTGCGCGCCCGGTGACCTGTTCGAGCGCGACGGCCATGTCGCGGTCGCAATTGGAGCCGGGAAAGACGATGACGGCGGTCTTCATGGGCGTGGCTCCCTGTCCTGCGCTCAGACGCGTTCGATACGATAGTTTTCGATCACCGTGTTCGCGAGCAGCTTTGCGCACATCGCGTCGAGATCGGCATCGCTGGTGCTGTCGGCGACATCGAGTTCGATGAACCGCCCCGCGCGAACGTCCGCAACGCCGCCAAAACCCAGTCCTTCGAGCGCGTGATGGATCGCCTTGCCCTGCGGGTCGAGAACCCCCGGCTTGAGCGTCACATAGACATTCACTTTCATCGGGGCGGACCTTTGCTTGCGAGGGTCGGAAAACGGGTGGGGAAATATGGGCGCGCCTATGCCCGCGAATCATTTTGCGGGCAAGGGGCGTGCCCACGAAAATGCCGCTTTTCAGATTGCGAACCAGTCGCAACTTTCTTGTTGCGAATTCGTCGCACTATTCCTAGATGAGGATTGTTGAGAAGGATTCGCACATGGTCGTCTGTGTCTGCAACGCAATAAGGGAACGTGATCTGCGCGATGTCGCGCGGGACGGCCAATTGCGGTGTGCAAAAGCCGCCTATGCGCAATTGGGTCGCAAACCCAAGTGCGGACAGTGCCTGCCATTCGCTCGCAATATCATCAGCGACGTCGCCGCGACCGCCTGATTTTCCTTGGAAATCCGCCATTTTCGACCTTGGCCTGATCGGGCCTGGCGGGTATAATGCTGCCCGTTATTCCCACCAGAAAAGAACAGGACATACCGATGAAGGGCGACGCAAAGGTCATCGATTTTCTCAACGAAGCGCTCAAGAACGAGCTGACCGCGATCAACCAATATTGGCTGCATTATCGCATGCTCGACAATTGGGGCGTCGCACGCCTCGCGCATTTCGAGCGTGAAGAGTCGATCGACGAGATGAAGCATGCCGACAAGCTTGCCGACCGCATTCTCTTCCTGGGCGGCCTGCCCAACTTCCAGCTTCTCGGGCGCCTGCGCGTCGGCGAGACGGTCGAAGAGATACTGAGGGCCGATCTGGCGATCGAAGAAGAAGCCATCCCGCTGCTGAAGGACGCGATTGCGCACAGCGAAAGCGTGCGCGACTATGTGAGCCGCGACCTCTTCTCCGACATCCTCGAAAGCGAGGAGCATCATGTCGACGAACTCGAAAAGCAGTTCGAGATGATCGAGCGCATGGGAATCGAAAACTACATCCAGCTCCAGTCGAAGCCGGTCAGCGACGACTGATCGGCGTGTCGATGTCGATCCGGCTTCTGCCGGACCGACAAGAAGCACGGAAAACCAAGGGTTTTTGGAGGCGCTTTCGGGCGCCTCTTTTTTCGCTTGTATTTGCGAATAATTCTCAATAGCACAGTCGGGCAGTCCCCTCCTGCCGGCCGCTGCATCTTCAAGCTGCATCAAAGCGGCCGGCATCTTTTTCGGCCCCGGAGCGGGACCAAGCCAACGGGTCGATAAGCGGGAGGCTTCATGCAGAGCAGCGAACTGGTCCGGAAATTCACCGAGCAACCGTTGGTTCGCGACCTGCCCGTCGACGCGGCCCAGGCGGTTCTCGCGCTCCGCTATTGCATCCTTTGCCGCCGCAGCGAACGCGATCCGATGCCCGAACTCGAACGGCGCTGGGGCAATATCCTGGCTGCGCGGCGCTATCGCCTGGTGGTCGAGGCGATCGGCCATATCTGGCCCGACCCCTTCGCCGTTGCCCCGCCCTGTTGCCCGCGCATCAGCTTCGACGAAGCCCTGCTTGCGGACATCGTCATCGCGGCCGGCGCACGCGACCGGGTGCAGTTCGACTGCCTGACCGGCGAGATGCTGGGCAGCGACGCGCGCGAGATGCTGTTCGTCGCGCTGGAGAATTTCGTCCGCGCCCGCGCGCCGGGGCGCGTCGGCGGACTGTAGCGCCAGCCGCTATTTCCCCGCCTTGTCGCTGACCGCCTTGATCACAAGCGCCCTGTCGTCGGTCAAATACCGTTCTGCCAGTGCCTGCAGTTCCGCGGGCGTCGCGGCCTCGACGATTGCGATGCTCTTGCGACTGCGGTCCAGCCGCGCCTCCTGGCTCGACGCTTCGGAGACATAGGGCAGCCAATAGCTGTTCTCGCGCCGGGCCTTGGTCATGCTTTCCAGCAACGGCTTGCGCGCGCGATCGAGCAGATCGGCATCGACCGGCTTGTCGCGGAGTTCCTTGGCGATCGCAAAGATCGCCGCGCGCGTCGTGGCGACATCCTTATAGTCGACATTGCTTGCCGCGAAGAGGTGACCATAACCGGGAAATTCGTCCGACAGACTGGCACCCGCGCCGGGGCTATAGCTCTCACCCAGCTTCTCGCGCAGCTCCTCTGTCAGCATGAGCTGCATGACGCGCGACAACAGGTTCAGCCGCATCGTTTCGGTCAGGTCGCTATCGTCGCGCGCCGACCAATAGACGCGCACCTCGGCCTGCTCGGCCGGCCCCTTGTGGATCAGCGTGCGCTCGCTGCGGTCGGTCGCATAGTCGCGCACGCGCGCCGCCGGGCGCCGGTCGAACGCCGCGCGGCGCTCGGGCAATGCGCCCAGCGTCGCCGCAATCGCGTCGATCGCCGCCTGCTCGTCGATGTCGCCGACGACGCCGACCTCGATCGCGCCATGCTCCAGGCTGTCCGCGACCGCGGGCTTCAGCTTGTTCCAGTCGAGCGCCATCATCGTTTCGAGCGACGGGGTCTGCGCCCGCGGGTCATTGTTCGCCAGAATGCCGCCTGCGTCGCGCCCCAGTACCGCCGCGGGCGTCGCATCGTTTGCGGCATATTGCTGCGGCAGCACGCGGCGCAGCAGCGCAAGGCCGTCGGCGCGATAGCCCGGATGCGTCAGATAGGCCGCCATCAGCTTTGCCTGCAGCGCGAAATCCTCCGGCGAGGTCAGCGCGCTGCCGCCGAACGCGTCGGTGGCCGATCCAAAGCTGGATCCCACCGTCCTGCCCGCCAGGATGGTGCGCAGGTCGTCGAAGCTGTGCGCCTCCAGCCCGCCGACGACGAACGATCCCATCAGCGCGACCTTCGTCGGGTCGTCGCGCGTTGCGAGCAGATTGCCCCCGTCGACGCGCAGCGACAGATAGACGCGGTCCTTCTGGAAATCGGTTTTCTTGATGTTGAGCATCACATTGTTCGCAAAGCGGATACGGCGGATGCCCAGGTCGTCGATGCGGGTGTCGCTGACCACCTTCCCCGGCGTGCCGAAATCATCGTAGGCGAAGGCCGCACTTTCGGCCTGCGTCGGGGCCGTCACCGCGACCTGCTGCGACGCCTGGAGCGCCGCGAGGATCGCGTCGGTGCCGCCCTCGATCGGCTTCTTGACCGCAACCCGCGCCAGCGGCGCGCTGAAACCCTCGGTCCGCTTGCGAAACGCCGCGGTGACCGTGTCGGCGTTCAACGTCGGCGCGGCCGCTTCGAACAAGGCCTGCCCGGTCTCGGGGCGAGTAAAGACGAAATCGCCGTCGGCGGCCTCGATCAGCGCATCGGCAAGGCCGTCGCTGCGGCGCGTTGTCACGCCGGCCACGGCATTCTTGAACGCGGTACGCCGGTTGGCGAGCTGTTCGTTGACCTCTGCCTGGGTGAAGCCGAATTGCGTAGCGCGGCGCAGCTCCTGCTCGACGAGCGCGAGCGCCTCCTTCCACGCGCCCTCCTTGGCGACCGCGCCGATCGTGATCTGGTCGAAAACCTTCCAGCCCTCGGCGTCGTTGAAATAGCCCGCGAAGATGGGCGAGTTTTCCTCCAGCGCGATCTTCGCCAGGCGGCGCCCGACGATCGCCTCGCCGATTTCCTCTGCCAGGTTGCGCGCGCGCTTCGCCTTGGTATCGGGTTCGATCACCCACGGCCGAAAGGCGGCGACGGTCACCGAATCCTGGATCGCGGGGTCGACGAAATCGTCGGCCGCGGCCGCGCGCTTGTAATCGAGGTTGCCGATGTCGGGATCCGCCCCGGCGGGCCCCCGTCCCTGCCAGTCGCCGAAGCGCGCCTTGACCTTGGCCTCCATCGCCGCCGGATCGAAATCGCCGACCATCACCAGCGTCGCCCGCTCGGGCCGATAATAGCGATCGTAGAGGTCGCGGATGCGCGCCGCCGGCGCGGTCCGGATCACCTCTTCGGTGCCGACCGGAATGCGGTTCGCGACCTTCATCCCCTGCATCTGAAAGTCGAGCTGATCGATCAGGCTGCGAAGCTGATAGGTGTCGCGGGCGCGCCGTTCGGACAGGATGATGCCGCGCTCGCGATCGACCGCGGCGGGATCGATCGTCAGTTCACCCGCGGTCTCGCGCATCAGCATCAGCCCGGTGTCGACCAGATCGTCGGAGGCGTTGGGCAGGTCGAGCTTGTAGACTGTCTGGTCGAAGCCGGTCGACGCATTGGTGTCGGCGCCAAAGGCCAAGCCCTTGCGTTCGAGCAGCTTGATCATCTCCCCTTCCGGGACGTTCTTCGACCCGTTGAATGCCATATGCTCCAGGAAGTGGGCCAGCCCGCGCTGATCCTCGGCCTCGGCAAAGCTGCCGACGTCGAACCGCATGCGCAGGATCACGCTGTCCTTGGGCGTGCTGTTCTTCAGCAGCGCATATTTCATCCCGTTCGGCAGGACCCCGAAGACGATGTTTCGATCGACCGGCACGTCGCTGGCGGCGAAATTCCAGGCCTTGGCCGCGACGCTCTGCGGATTGACCGTCGTGGTGACGGCGGGTTTCGCCTTCTCCTTCGCAAAGGCCGGCGAAGCGCTGACGGCGAGGAGAATCAGGGGCGACAGCGCGGTCGAGGCACGCCGGAGCAGGTTGGTCTTCATCGGTCCGGTTTGGCCTTCGCCCGAGGGGCGGTCAAGCCACGCTCAGGCGATGCGGCCCACGCTTTCGACAGACGACGTTTCGACGCGATCAACGGCCTTGGCCGCATAGAGCGCGCGGTCGGCGGTTTCGAACAGCTTGCGGCTGGTCGTCCCGTGCACGGGCCAGCTCGCGACGCCGATGCTGGCGCCGACACGAATAGCGCGCCCGTCGATCCGATAGGGCGCGGCGAGCGCGGCCAGGATATGGTCGGCCAGCGCGGTCGCGAGGAGCGGCGATCCTGCCGGCGCGAGGATCGCGAACTCGTCGCCGCCTTGCCGTGCCACCATCGCATCGTCGCCGCACGCCCGCATCAGCCGCGCCGCGATCGCGCAGAGCAGCTGGTCGCCAACGGCGTGGCCGTGCTGATCATTGACCGGCTTGAAACCGTCGAGGTCGAGCAGCGCGATGGCAAAGCGGGTTCCAGCCCCCGCCTTCGCGATTTCTTCTTCCAGGCGAAGGTCGAAGGCGCGGCGGTTCGGCAGGCCGGTCAGCGGATCGGTATGCGCAAGCTTGCGCATCTGGCGCTGGAGCTGAAGCAGGTCGACGAGCTGGCCGTGCTGCTGCACCACCATGCGCAGCAGGAACAGCGTCGCCAGCACCAGGCTGGCTCCCGACGCGAATTCGGCGGGGATACCCGACGTCAGCATCAGGGTGGACACGGGCACCAGCCCGATCCCCAGATTGACGAAGGTCGCGAACCGAATCGACGACAGGCAATAGGCGGTCGCGAGCGACCCCATCGCCATGATCATCGCATAATAGCTGTGCGCAGCCGGCGGCGCCGCGAGCCAGTTGATCACCGTCCACGCGCTGCACATGGCACCCATGACACCCGACAGCCACGTCGCCTCCAGGATCATGCGCCGGGCACGGCGCGGGCTCATGCGCCGGCCGCGATTGTGCATCAGGAACAGAAAGCCCAGCACGCCGACGACCGCCAGAACGACCGGGAAACCGACGCGAACGATCGGGTGGACCGTCGCTACCCCGGCATAGATGGCGGTCGGCGTGGTCGCGGCCAGCAACAGGAAGAGCGCGGGCGTCAATGTTTCGATGCGTTGCGCACGAAGCACCGCGACATCGTCGCGTATCTCCTCGGGCACCGGCGGGAAAACCCGCGTGCGTAGCCAATGATAGACCCCCGTCATGCGGACGGCCTATCAAAACACGGTAAATCAAGGATTAAGCACGGCGCGCCATCGGCGCGCGCCGGCTCAGCTCTTCTTCTTGCGGTGGCTTTCCAGGTCGAGCACGGCATTGTCGCCGCCCTCGGGCATCAGGCCAAGCCGGCGCGCGACTTCCTGATAGGCCTCGACCTCGCCGCCGAGGTCGCGGCGGAAGCGGTCCTTGTCGAGCTTTTCGTTCGTCGTCATGTCCCACAGGCGGCAGCCATCCGGGCTGATCTCGTCGGCCAGGATGATACGGCTGTAATCGCCGTCATAGAGACGACCGAACTCGAGCTTGAAGTCGACCAGACGAATGCCGACCGCGGCGAACATGCCCGACATGAAGTCGTTGATGCGGATCGCCATGTCCTGGATATCGTGCAACTCGTCCTGGCTGCACCAGTTGAAGCAGGCAATATGCTCTTCGGCCACAAGCGGATCGCCGAGCGCATCGTCCTTGTAGCAATATTCGATCAGCGTGCGGGGAAGCTGCGTCCCCTCTTCGATCCCCAGGCGCTTCGACAGCGTGCCCGCGGCGACGTTGCGCACGATCACCTCGATCGGCACGATCTCGACCTGACGGATCAATTGCTCACGCATGTTGAGACGGCGAATGAAGTGCGTCGGGACGCCGATATTGCCGAGCAGCGTGAACACATGCTCCGAAATCCGGTTGTTGAGCACGCCCTTGCCGTTGATCGTCCCGCGCTTCTGCGCGTTGAATGCGGTCGCGTCATCCTTGAAATACTGGATCAGCGTGCCGGGTTCGGGACCCTCGTAAAGGATCTTCGCTTTGCCTTCATAGATCTGGCGGCGACGGGCCATGGCGCAAACTTTCTGTCGGAACCAAATGAATGGCCCCGGCGGGAACGACTCAAGGAAGAGGCGCAGCGCCGGGGCGGTCGGGCGCGCTATAGCGGCAAAGGAACCGCACGTCACCCGTCATGCGCGATGTGATCGGGATCACAGTGAATGCCGCGCGATCCTGCCAGAAATCCACCGCTATCGCATTGCTCCAGCGAGGAAATATGCGATAGATGACAAGACTGGCAAGCGGGGACGGCATGAACAAGCGGGCAATCATCGGCATATTCATCGGATCGGCAGCCGGCATTCTCGCCGCAGCCGTGCCCGCGAGCGCACAAACCTATGTTTGCCCCGGCGGTCCCGGCCCCGGCGAGGTGCAGGTCGGCATTGGACGCGGCCCCGGCGACGCCGGCGCGCCGCTCTGCGCGCCTGATGCGAATGCCGCTTATGGCGGTGACCAGAGCGCGGATGACATCGCCGCCAGCTTTCGCCCCAGCCCCGATCCGATGGCGCGCAGGCTGCAACTCGCGATCGAGATGGAGAAAATGGCGCTCGCCGGAAAAATTCGCGAGATCGAGCTGCAAAAGGACCCGCGCTACCAGCGCTATATCAACGGCGGCTGGGACTTTTTCCAGGATGCGGCGAATGCCCGGCCGGGCGAGATGTGCACCGCCTTCTTCACCAGAAAGGACAGCCACGTCGCGGTTACCGGCCCCGGAGGCGGCTTCACCACGGCCTTTCTGACCTTCTGGGGTCCGGGCGTGCCCAAACCGAAGGACGTAAAGCGTGTGAAAGTCACACTAATGCAGACCGGCGACGACGCGCCGCAGACGGTCACCGCCTTCAACAGTTTCAACCCGGCATCGGGCCTGGGCGGCATCACCCTGGCGGTGCCGACCGCCAGCGCGCTGCTCGACAATATGCTCGACGTCCACCGCTTTGCCCTGTCGATGGATGGGAAGCAGGTGACCGAGGTCGAATGGACCGGCGGCCTTGCCGCACGCGACACGCTGAAGGCTTGCATCGCGAAGGGCGGGCGCGGCTAGCTTACGTTTACGTCAACTAGAGCTTGCCTTCGCTCCTTTCCCTTGCAACGTTGATTGGCGAAGCAAGGAGAGAGAGATGAGCTACGACCAGATTCGCCTCGACAAGTACGAAGGCATCGCGCTGCTGACGCTGTATCGTCCCGACCGGATGAACGCCTTCACCGGACAGATGATGAGCGAAATCATCGCCGCCCTCGACGATTGCGATGCGGACGACAGCGTGCGTGCGGTCATCTTCACCGGCCACGGCGAAAAGGCCTATTGCGCGGGCGCCGACCTTGGCGCGGGCGCCTCGACCTTCGATTATGACAAGCGCGACGGCGGCTTGGGCAGTCCGGTTGCCGACGACGGGACGATCGACTGGTCGCACCCGCTCGTCCAGGATGGCGGCGGCCGGGTGTCGATGCGCATCTTCGCGGCAAAGAAGCCGGTCCTCGGCGCGATCAACGGCGCGGCGGTCGGTATCGGCGCAACGATGACGCTGCCGATGGACGCGCGCCTCGCCAGCGACACCGCGCGCTATGGCTTTGTCTTCGCGCGGCGCGGCATCGTGCCCGAGGCGGCGTCGAGCTGGTTCCTGCCGCGCCTCGTCGGCATCGCGAACGCGGTCGACCTTTGCTATTCGGGCCGCCTGATCTCGGCCGCCGAAGCGCATGAAAAGGGGCTGGTCCAGTCGGTCCACGCCCCTGGCGCGCTGATCGACGCGGCGATCGCGAAGGCGCGCGAAATGACCGCCGACAGCGCCCCCGTGTCGGTGGCGCTCACCCGTCACATGCTGTGGCGGATGCTCGGCGCGCCGCACCCGATCCATGCGCATCGCTGGGACAGCCGGGTGATCTTCTCGCGTGGGCGCAGCCCCGACGCCGCCGAAGGCGTGACCAGCTTCCTCGAAAAGCGCCCGCCCAATTTCACCGCCAGCGTCGCGAACGATTATCCCTGGTTCGACGAGTTCGAAGATACGCCGCCTTACAGCTAAGCGGCGTCATACTTCCGCCGGCCGCGCGCCGCGGTCATGCGATGCGACCCTGAAAGCGTCAGCGCATGGTCGCGGATCGACGCGACATTGTGCCAGTCCGCGGTCACGCGGTCGGGTGTCAGCGCGACGGTGACATAGCCGCGATCCTGCGTATTCGCCCATTTGAGCTGCGGCGACGATGCACGGAGCGCGGCGGTGCGCACCGCGTCCGATATGCCGGGCGTATAGGCTTCGAAACCCGGAGAGGTCACGCTGTGGCCGCCGACCTCGATCCCCGCAGGCCGGCCGTCGTGCGTCAGGTCAAAGGCCCAGGCATTGTGGCTGTCGCCCGACAGCGTCACCAGGTCGGCCCCCGCGCGTTGCGCCGCGGCGAGCAGGCGCTCGCGCGCGGCCGGATAACCATCCCAGCTATCCATGTTCAGCGGCAGTCCCGCCTTTGCCGCCGCCTGCGACGCGGCGACGCGGCGGCGCACGACGTCGGGTGGATTGGCACCGAACCAGTTCGCCGATTCGGGCGGCGTGAACAGGCTGCCCATCACCACCTGCTGTGCCAACACCTGCCAGCGCGTGCCGTCCTTCGCCGAATTCGCGATACCGCCGAGCAGCCATTTCTCCTGCTCGCCGCCAAGTAGCTGGCGGGCGGGATCGCGATACTCACCGGCCGCAAAGGCCTTCAGCGTCGCAGTCGGATCGCCGCCCTTGCCGCGCAGGACGTCGCCGATATCGAAGGGCTTGTCGCGGCCCGTGACGCGCGTTTCGGGCAGAAAGATCGTCGCGAGATCGCCGACCTGATAATGACGCCAGCGCGTATCGGACACCGGCATCCACTCGCCATGCGCGCGTTCGGCCGCCGCCATGCGGTCGGTCCAGCTTCCCTCGCCCGCATCGTGATTTTCCGCGCCGCCCTTCCATGTATCGTTCGCGAACTCATGGTCGTCCCATTGCGCGATCATCGGGAAAAGCTGGTGCAGTCGCTGCAGATCGGGATCGGCACGATAGGAGGCATAGCGCAGGCGATAGTCGGCTAGCGCGACGATCTCATTCGACGGCTGGATGATCCGGCCGGGCAGCGCCTCGCTGGCTGACGGATAATGGCCCGCCTCATACTCATACAAATAATCGCCGACATGAACGCACAGGTCGATGTCTCCGCGCGCGGCAGCGTGGCCATAGGCGTTGAACCAGCCGAAGGGCATGTTCGAGCAGGAAAAGAGCGCGAGATTGAACGCGCGCGTCGGCCCCTGCGGGAGGGTGCGTGTCCGCCCGGTCACCGACTTCGTCCCGTCGGGCGCGACGAAGCGATAAAAATACCAGCGCCCCGGCTCCAGCCCGTCGACGGTCAGCTTCGCGACATGGTCGCTGTCGCCCTTGGCGGTCACGCTGCCGCCCCCGACGACGCGGGCGAAGTCGGTCGCCTCGGACAGTTCGACAGTCAGGCGCGTATCCGACGGCGCGGCATAGCGCGTCCACAGGAGTATGCTGTTCGGCCCCGGCTCGCCGCTCGCCACGCCGTGCGTAAAGCCCTGCGCCGCCATCGCCTGCGCCGCCCCCGGCAGCGCCATCGCGGCCAGCCCGGCGGTGCCGAGCTTGATCAGCAGGCGGCGGTCCATTTCGCCCCATAGTGGATGCATGGCCATTTCTCCCGTGTCGCCGCATCTTTGCGCGGCTTTTGTTACAGCTCGTCGTCAGCCGCTGAAGCCGAGGGCCAACAGCAGCAGCATGAACATGATCACCGAAAACAGGCTGAAAAAGAGCAGCATGCTCGCGCGGACGAGCGAACCGAACCGCGAGGAGCGATAGGCGCCGCGCAACTGGCGATACATGTGAAAGGGCACATAGAGCATCGCGAACATCGTCGCGACTTCGCCAAAGATCGTCAGGTTGAACAGCCGCACGACCACGAACAGCAGCAGCATGAAGCTGATCGAATAGGTGACGAAGACGAAATGGTCATAGGTGTGAAAGCGCCGGCTGAACGGAAAGAGCAGCCACATGAAAGGCAGCGACAGCGGGATCAGCGCCCACGCGAATTTATAGGCATTCGCCTGCAATTTATACAGAATCAGCGACGGGTTCGCGAACGCCTTTTCCAGGCCGTGATCGATGAACGGCACGCCCGTATTGACCTTGTTCTGCGAAATGAAATCGACGCTCTTGACCACTTGGCGCTTCGGGTCCTGCAGCACCGGCGGCCCCTCCGCGCGATCGGCGGCGCGGTCCGTCTTGCTACGGCTGCGCGAGACGCCCAGATAATCGGCGCTCTTCTGCAGCGTGTCGCGTTCGGCCTCGAACTCCCGCCGCTGAGCCGCGGACAAGTCCTTTTTCGCCAGCTCCGTGTCGATCCGGTCGACCTCGTCCTGCATGCTGTCCTTGATCGCGGCGGTGCGCGTCTGCTCGGCCGCAGCCTTGCTCAGCCCTTCGCCCAGCCCGCCGCCGCTGCCGACCATCGCCAGCACCGCATAGGTCAGGAACACCGCGAACAGGAACAGCGCGAGCGGCGAGATGAAGCTGGCGCGTTCGCCGTGGATATAGCGCCGCGTAAGGTCGCCCGGCCGCCACGCCAGCATCGGCAGCGTGTTCCACAGCTTGCCCTCGAAATGAAAGATCGCGTGGACAAGGTCGTGCCCGATCGCGCCGAAGCTGCGATGCACGTCCACCTTCTGCCCGCAGCGGTGACAGTGCGAACCGACGAGGCTCGTCCCGCAATTCAGGCAGCGCATGCCCCCATGACCGCCCGCGTCGCCATGCCTGGGCTCGACGGCCGCGCCCGCCAGACCCGCCGTGATCGCCGCCCCGATGCTTTCGATGTCCCCGCTCATATGCCCTGACTAGTGGCGCACGCGATGCCGCGCAACGGGGGTTTCGAGAGGGACGCGAAACGTGATAGTGGCCGCGCCATGAACGCCGAAGCCCTCTCCTCGCCGCGCCTTGCCGACGCCGATGCGCTGATCGCAGACCTGGGTGTCCGTGCGCGCGCTGCGGCAAAGGCGCTCGCGGTCGCGACCACCGCTGGAAAGGCCGCGGCGCTGCGGGCGGCGGCGGCGCAATTGCGGGCGCGGGCGACCGAAATTCTCGACGCGAATGCCCAGGACATGGCCGCCGGTCAGGAGGGCGGGCTGACGTCGGCGATGCTCGACCGACTGCGGCTCGACGAGGGTCGGCTGGGTGCGATCGCCGACGCGGTCGAGGCGGTCGCCGCACTGCCCGATCCGGTCGGGGCGGAAATCGACCGCGCGATACGTCCGAACGGTATGGAACTCAGCCGCGTGCGCGTCCCGCTCGGCGTCATCGGCATCATCTACGAGAGCCGGCCCAACGTCACCGCCGACGCCGCCGCGCTCGGGCTGATGTCGGGCAACGCGGTGATCCTGCGCGGCGGCAGCGAGGCCGTGCGCTCCAATCGCGCGATCCACGCCGCCTTTGCCGCGGGACTGGCCGAAAGCGGCCTTCCCGCCGATGCGGTACAACTCGTGCCGACCCAGGACCGCGCGGCGGTCGGCGCGCTGCTGCGGGCGCAGGGGCTGGTTGACATCATCATCCCCCGCGGCGGCAAGGGTCTGGTCGCGCGGGTGCAGGACGAGGCACGCGTCCCCGTGCTCGCGCATCTCG